>Ga0102832_1000086_pt1 | contig 265738 bp, 257 predicted proteins | sample EBPBio282013_DNA_FD_88942 | JGI IMG/M metagenome (GOLD analysis project Ga0102832, IMG submission 88942) | Wastewater treatment Type I Accumulibacter community from EBPR Bioreactor in Madison, WI, USA - Reactor 2_5/28/2013_ DNA (Illumina Assembly) | ecosystem: Engineered > Bioreactor > EBPR >...
ACCCGGACCGTCGCCTCGCCCAGCTCGCGCAACTCGTCCAGCAGCGGCAGCGGCCGCGCCCCGTTCACCAGCGCGTCGGCCGGCAGGCTGAAGCGGATCTTGAAGGCCTTGAGCGCCGGTGTGGTCGGCGGCGCGGGACCGTCGCCTTCGATCGCCTTTTGCAGGTCGGCCAGCAGGGCCTTGTCCAGGCCTTCCGCCACTGGCCGTCCTTCGGCCAGGGCGCGCATGTGGTCCTGGGCCGCGAGCACGGCGGCCACCAGCGGCGCGCTGGCCGCGACCTCGCCCCTGCGCACCCGGTCGAAGGCGGTTTCGCAGTGGTGGGTAAAGGCGGCCAGGGCGTCGAAGCCGAACATCGCGCCCGAGCCCTTCAGGGTGTGCAGGGCGCGGAAGACCGCATCAATCAGGTCGCGATCCCCTGGACGATCGGCCAGATCAAGCAGGCCCTGCTCGATCTGTTCCAGAAGCTCCTGGGCTTCCTGGCGGAAGGTCTCGGTGGGATCGAGCCCGCTCATTTCGCGAGGACCTTGTTGACCACCCTGACCAACTGCTCGGGGTCGAACGGCTTCGTCAGCCAGCCGGTCGCGCCGGCGGCCTTGGCCTGGGCCTTGACGTCGGCGTCTGATTCCGTGGTCAGAAACAGGATTGGGACGCCGGCTCCGGCCGGGCGTCCTCGCAACTGCTGGATCATCGTCAACCCGTCCATGACCGGCATGTTCAGGTCGGTGACGATCAGGTCGAAGCCGCCGGCGGTGGCCTTGTCGAGGCCTTCAGCGCCGTTCGCCGCCTCAGTCACGCTGTAACCCTCGGCGCTCAAGGCGATCTTGATCGCCGCGCGGATGCTGGCGGAGTCGTCCACCGATAGGATCGCGGTCACGGTTATGCCCCCTCTTTAAGCCAAAAACTCGTCCTGCTGGGATCTGACGGATCCAGGAAGCCTCCTCGCCGCAGGACCGGAAGCACGGCTTCCCCGGCGGCGCTCAGCAGGCTTAGAGCCCGCCCGCGCTCAGCAAAGGCGCGGCGCGCGGACTCGATAAGTTGAACGAAGGACAGATCCGCTTCAGTTACGCCGTCGATGTCGATCAAGGCCGGCGCGTCCCTATCCAGCACTTGCAGCAGGGTGGCATGCGCTTCCGCGATATTGGGGAGCGTAATCTTTCCCGAAAGAGAAATAATACTGTTATCTTGCGTTTCGGACACAATACCCCGCGCTCGCAATAAAAATTGCGACTGTCTGGATCAGCTCATGAATTCAGACTGATCAGGTAACCTTAAACGCGAGTAAATTTGCCCAATGAGTGGGTGCGACAATCCGCCACGCCCCATCTTCTCCTCGAAAGACTTGGGGTCGCTAATTCAGGACGGCCTGAAGGGCGGTGAACAGTGTTTCCGCGGTAATGGGCTTGGCGAGATGGCGGTCAGCCCCCGCGCGCAGGCTGGCGCGGACGTGTTCCTCGGCGGCGTTGGCCGTCAGCATGATGATCGGCAGTCGGGTCTGACCGGCGGCGATTTCCAGACGTCGGATCTCTTCGATCGCCGCCAGGCCGTCCATCACCGGCATCTGCATGTCCATCAACACAAGATCTGGCCTCTGGCGCTGGAAGACCTGCACCGCCTCTTGACCGTTCTCGACGCTGATCACCTCCGCCGAGCCGTCGAGCATGATCTCCACGATGCGGCGGTTGGCCGGATGATCATCGGCGACAAGCACCTTCAGAAGGCCTTCCGACAGGACGGATTCCTCGCCCGCGCCTAGCGAGGCATTCGTCTCGAGGTCGTGGTCGCCCCCGGGCGGGGGCAGCGGCAAGGTGAACCAGAATCTCGAGCCGGCGCCCGGCGTGCTTTCGCAATCGAGCGTTCCCCCCATCAGCGCCACCAGATCGCGCGCGATCGTCAGGCCCAGGCCCACGCCGCCAAAGCGCCGCGTCATCGAATCGTCGGCCTGTTGGAAACGCTCGAAAATGCGGTCCTTGTCGGCCGAGGAGAATCCCAGACCCGTGTCGCGGACTTCGAAGCGCACCTGGCCTGGCGCAGTCTCCTCGATGTTAAGCGCGACCTCGCCTCGGGCGGTGAACTTGATGGCGTTTCCGATCAGGTTGCTCAGCACTTGGCCCAGCCGCACCTCGTCGCCCATGACATTCTGCAGGGCAGGGGGGCAGGTGATCGCGAACGTGACCTCGCCTCCCGCCAGTTCGCTACGCGCCGCTGCTTCCACCGAGCGCGCCAAATCCTGTATTTTGAAGGGCTTGGGTTCGATCCGGAGCTTCTCGGCCTCCATTTGGACAACGTCCAGGATGTCATCAAGCAGGCGTCGTAGCGTTCGGCCGGCCAAGCCGACCATTTCCACCTGTTCGCGGGCGGCCGCATCCAGATCCGCCCGCGAGAGCATGTCGGCGCAGGCGACAATACTGTTCATGGGCGTGCGCACTTCGTGGCTCATGTTCGCCAGGAAGGCGCTCTTGGCCTGGCTTGCCCGCTCGGTGGCTTCCAGCGCGTGTTGAAGGGCTTCGGCTTGCGCCAGGCGCCCGGTGATGTCCTCCGCGAGGTTGATCACGTGGCGCGGCCCTTGGTCGTCGAAGGTCGCCATCGACTTGATGTCGTAGACAGCCCCGCCCATCGTTTCGGGTAAGCGGACGCCATGGGTGACGCGCGTCTCGCCCATGCCGAGCTCCTCGACGTCAACGCTGGAGACCGCAGCGGCGAGATCGGCGGCGAACAGTTCTGTGGGCGTGCGCCCGAGCGCCTGCTCGGCGTCGACCCCAAAGGCCGCTTCGGCCGCCCGGTTCCAGAGCACATACCGGCCCGTGTCCGCAGCCGTGACGGTCAAGGGGGAGGGGAGAGACTGAACGACGGACGCCATTAGAGCGGTGGATTCAACGCCTTCCGTGACGTTCTGGGCGACGGCCGTGATCGCGGAGACCTGTCCATCGACGCCGAAGACCGGCGCGACGATGGCCTCGAAGTATGAGGCCGTCCGAAGCTTGCGCTGATCGAATGAGCGAAAGCGCGCGACGCCCCCGCTTTTCGCTGCAGCGAGCGCCCGGTGGAGAGAGAAGCTGCTCTCTTCGGGCCAGTGCTCGCGCCAGAATGTGCCTACCGCCTCCCGCGCGGCAACGCCGGAAAACCGCTCGCTCGCCTCGTTGAGGTGCAGGATGCGGCCATCCAGATCCAGCGTCCAAAGACAGTTCAATGGGTGACCTCAAGATCGTAGCACTTGATCTTCATCAAGTGTGGCGGGCGATAATCGGACCGGCGCTCGCGCGTCTCGTCAATTGCCGCTCTGCTCATTTTCGCTTTTCCGTTTCGGGTGTCCAGAGCGGTCGCAGGCCGCCTTCTATCGTCCGCTCACCTATTACTCAATCTGAGGTTTTCAGGGGCGTAGGCGCGGCGGCCTGAAGCTCGGTCGCCGAAAGCGCCTGCGACATCGGGCGTCAGGCGCGCCGGCTTCGATCAGTGGGCGATCGAGGACAGGCCGTGCGTACCAAGAGAGCAAGAATAATGCCGCTACGGCGCAAGACATGATCCATGGCGGTGATAAAAACAAATATGTAGCTGTGGAAATCGTTCCGAGCACGAAATATCCGTGTACGGATTATCTTAAATTGCCTTTTTGCTGAGCATCGATGGAAATCACTATGTAAACAATAGTATTTGAAGATACAAAAAGCGCCAATAGAAATTTGCCTATAAAATAGAAAATATATTCGATGCAAATAAATATCTCCATTCAAGATAAATTTGCCTTTCGAAATCATGGGTCGGGCCGTTCGTTAGACTCCGTTCTCCGTGATCTAAGCGGATCCCCGTAGGGCCTGGTCGTGGCCCGACGTGTATTGGATGATTGTGAATCCAGAAAAAGTGTCACAATTGCCGACTAAAGAGCTCCCCTAGGCGTGACCGCCTGCGTTCGTCGCGGCTTGAGAAACCAGAGGGGCTCCTGTGAAGCTGTATAGAAACCTAATGCTCGTGAGCTGCGCCGCGATGGCGCTGGCCGGCTGCGGATCCGATGACATCTCGTCGCCCGGGACGGGCGGCAACGTCACCATCAACAACCCGACGACGCCGACCACCCCGACGACGCCGACCACCCCGACCACGCCGACGACCGTGACGCCGGCCTCGGGCTGTCCGACGATCGCCGACCCGCAAGGCCTGAAGGATGACGGCACGATCACGGGTCCCACGGGGACCTGGCGCGTGTGCACCCTGCCGTCGCGTATCAATCGTTCGATCACCCTGCCGAAGATCGCGGGCCTGCTGTACCAAATGGCCGGTCGCGTCGACGTCGGCACGGATGGCGGCTTCACGAAATCGTCCGCCGACACGAACGTCACGCTGACGATCGAACCTGGCGTTATCGTCTACGGTGGTACGGGCGTGTCCTGGTTGGCCGTCAATCGCGGCAACAAGATCAACGCCGTCGGCACCGCCACGCGTCCGATCATCTTCACCAGCCGCGACAACGTCCTGGGCCTGAACACCGAGACCTCGCAAGGTCAGTGGGGCGGCATCGTGCTGCTGGGCCGCGCGAAGATCACCGACTGCACCACCGGTTCAACCGCCGCGAACACCTGCGAGCGTCAGACCGAAGGCGCGGCCGACCCGGCCCTGTTCGGCGGTTCGGACGACACCGACAACAGCGGTATCATGCAGTACGTGCAGATCCGCTACTCGGGTTACGTGCTGGGCGCCAACGTGGAGCTGCAGTCGCTGACGCCGTCGGGCATCGGCAGCGGCACGGTCCTGAGCCACATCCAAAGCTACAACAGCTCGGACGACGGCGTTGAGTTCTTCGGCGGCGTCCCGCAGATGAAGTACTACGTCTCGGTCGGCGCGGACGACGACAGCCTCGACGTCGACGTCGGCGCGCGCGCCAACTTCCAGTACGGCATCATGATCCAGCGCGATGGCGCCGGCGACGCCCTGATGGAAATCGACAGCAACGGCCGCGAGACCGAGCTGCCGCGCACGGATCTGCGCATCTCGAACTTCACGATGATCCAGCGCCAAGTCAGCAGCAACAACGAATCCGCCGACCTGGCTTCGATCCTGCTGCGTGGCAACTCGGACACGACGATCGCCAACAGCATCATCGTCTCGCCGAACAACGAATGCCTGCGCATGAACGGTTCGGGCGCGACCCCGGCCACCCTGCTGGCGCGTTCGTTCGTCATGAGCTGTAACGCCACCAAGTACCTCGGCAGCGGCACGTACAACGCCGCCGCGGTTCAGGCTCAGTTCGGCTCGGGCGGCAACAACAACAACGACGCCTTCACCTCGACGCTGAACGCCTTCATCAACGGCGTCAACGAACTGCAAGTCGCGGTGTTCAATGTTACGGGCCTGGGCGCGTTCTTCAGCCCGGCCACCTACATCGGCGCCGTCAAGGACAGCAACGACACCTGGTACGCCGGCTGGACCTGCAACAGCTCGGCCGCCAACTTCGGCTCGACCAGCACCGCCTGTACGTCGCTGCCGACCAACTAAGCCGACGCGTTTTCGTCGAAACGGGGGGCGGCTGGAAGACGGCTGCCCCCCAAACTTTACCTGCCTAGCTCCCCGGGGGGATTGGATATGATCACGCGTCGGCTAACGTCTCTGCTGCTTCTCTCGACCGCGCTCTCGATGCCTTCCTGGGCCCTGGCGCAGACCGCCCCTTCGGCCGACGAGGCCGCCAAGCCCGCCGCCGCTGCGGCTCCGGCGCAGTCGGACTTCCAGCAACCTGAAGTCTCGATCCCGGGCATGGTCGACGCCGTGGTCATCACCGCGAACCGCTCAACCAACGTGGTCCGCACGGGGTCGCAAGTCGTTACGGTTCTGAGCTCGGCCGAAATCGCGCGCACGGGCGAAGGCAACATCGCCGGCGCGCTGAACCGGGTCACCGGCGTGACCCTGGTCGGCAACGGCTATGTCTATGTTCGCGGTCTTGGCGACCGCTACTCCCTGGCGCTGCTCAACGGTTCGCCGCTGCCGAGCCCGGAGCCGCTGAAGCGCGTCGTCCCGCTGGACCTGTTCCCTAGCCGCGTGATCGCGTCGTCGCTGGTTCAGAAGAGCTATTCGGCCAACTTCCCCGGCGAGTTCGGCGGTGGCGTGATCAACCTCACCACCAAGTCGATCCCGAGCGAGGGCTTCATCAGCATCGGGGCGTCGGTGTCCGGCGACACCGAAACCACCAACCAGCTCGGCTACGACCACTACGGCAGCAAGACCGATTGGACCGGCTTCGACAACGGCAATCGCGACACGCCTTCGGCCCTGGCGGCCTTCTTCGCCAGCGGCGAGCGCATCAGCTCGGGTAAGGTCGACACGGCGGCGATCGCCGGCCAACTCGTGAACAGCCGTAATGGCGTGGTTCAGAAGTGGAACCACCTGCCGGTCAACTACGCGATGGATATCACGGCCGCCAAGCCGTTCGACCTCGACTCAATGGACCTCGGCGTCATCGCCACGGTCGGCTTCAGCAACCGCTGGACCACCCGCGACGCCCAGATCCAGAGCTCGCTGAACGCCGACCTCGCCGACAAGGAATCTGATTTCCGCCGCGTCAGCACCGATAACCGCATGGTGCTCAACGGCATGTTCGGCGCCTCGCTCGGCTTTGGCGAGAACAAGATCCGCTGGACGAACCTCTACGTCCACGACACGGTCAAGAACACGCGTCTGGCGCTGGGTAAGCGCGGCGGCACCAACGTCGATTATATGCAGCAGAACACCGGTTGGTTCGAGCGCCAGTTGGTCAACACCCAGCTGGTCGGCGAATTCCGGCCGATGGATAATTTGAACGTGGATGTTCGCGCGAGCTACGCAAACACCCAACGCAAGGCGCCGGCGGAACTCTCACTGGAGTACGTCCGCACGAACGCGTCGGCCGACCCCTACGGCCAGTATTTCGTTAACCGCCTCAACAACGGTAACGGCGGTGACGCGCGCATCAGCTATTCGGATCTGGACGAGGACCTGTGGTCGGGCGGCGTGGACGCCACCTACAAGCTGGCGCCGGGCTTCGCCGCGACGGTCGGCTACGCCTATGTGACCACTGATCGCGACAGCTCGCGCCGTGACTTCCAGTTCCAGGCAGCGAACACCTTCCCGCGCGGCGTCGACATGCTGCGTCCGGACCTCCTGCTGGCGCCGTCGATCATCAAGAACTTCAACATCGGCCTGGTCGACACCAACGAAGGCAACCCCGCCTTCCGCGCCCAGCTGCAGAACCACGCCGCTTACGGCAAGCTGAACGGCACGGTCTTTGGCGACTTCGATTTCGATGTCGGCGTCCGTTACGAGACGGCGCGCCTGAAGGTGGCGCCGACCGAGGTCTTCAAGACCCCCGGCGCTTCGCTGGCGTCGACGCGCCAGAACGAGAACTACTGGCTGCCTTCGGTCACGGGCACCTGGCGCGGCATCCAAGACTCTCAGATCCGTCTAAGCGCCTCGAAGACGATCGCCCGACCGCAGTTCCGCGAACTGATCTATCAGTTCTATTTCGACCCGGACAGCAACCGCATGTATCGCGGCAACCCGCTGCTGAGCGATAGCGAGCTGACCAACTTTGAAGGTCGCTATGAGTGGTACTTCGCCAGTGATCAGCGTCTGACGGTCGCGGGTTTCTATAAGAACATCGATCGTCCGATCGAAAGCTTCGTCTCGGGCAGCGATCTGTCGACCAGCTTCGCCAACGCGCCCAAGGCCAAGCTCTACGGCGCAGAGTTCGAAGTTCAGAAGTATTTCGACCTGTCGGATCTCAATGGCGACTTCTGGGCTAGCCGTCGTCTGGTGGCGATCGCCAACTACACCTACTCCAAGTCCGAGCTTCAGGTTTCCGCCGGCGACACGGTCGCGGTCTTCGCCGCGACCTCGACCAAGGCGACGGACTATTTCACCGACGGCGCGCCGCTGACCGGCCAGTCGGATCACGTGGTGAACCTGCAATTGGGCCTCGAAGACACCGAGCGCCTGTCGCAGCAAACCCTGCTGATCAACTATGCCAGCAAGCGGGTCACCAGCCGCGGTCTGGTCAACAGCGGCCAGCCGGACGTCGAGGCCTATCCCGGCACGCGCATCGACTTCGTCGCGCGTCAGGGTCTGAAACTGTGGGGCCGCGAAGTCGAACTGAAGTTCGAAGCCCGCAACCTGACCGGCGTGGGCTACGAAGAGTACCAGAAGGCCGGCAAGAACCGCGTCGACGTCAACACTTACGACGTCGGTCGCTTCTTCTCGATCGGCGCTTCGGCTAAGTTCTAGGCGAATGAGCCGAGAGGAGGTTTTCCTCCTCTCGGCGTCCTCGCGACGCTGCGCCCCGAGATCCAGCTTTCGCCTCGGATCATCCGAACCGGGAGCGTTTGTCATATTTCTGTAGTCAAACCGTCGCCGAACTGCGGCGCCGCCGCGCTACATCGCTTCGACCGTAAGCGATCCGTTGGCGGACCCCATTGTCACTCCCTGACCTTCTCCGTTCGCCCGGTTCCAGGATCATCCTCGCGCTTGAGGTTCTGCTGATCCTGTTGCTCGCCGCGCAAGCGGCGCGTCTGGTTTGGATCGTCGCCGCGCCGGTCGGGGTGGTCTCGCCACCCGTGAAGGCTTCTCGCTCGCCCGCAGACCTCAACGTGCTGGCCCGGTTCGATGCGTTCGGCATGACGCGCGGGGCCGTCGGCGGCTCGGCGATCGATGGCTTCCGTCTATTCGGCGTGAGGTCCGGCGGACCGGGCGGAGGCTCCGCCATCATCGCGGGACCCGACGGCGTGCAGAAGTCCTACTCCGTCGGCGAGACCCTCGCGGATGGCGTCACCCTGGCCTCCGTCGCGGCCGATCATGTCGAGCTCTCCCGTGGCGGCGCGCGCGCGACCCTCTCCTTCCCGGTGTCCCAATGACCAAGGTCCATCCGTCGCGTTCCGTCCTGGCGGCCGTCGCCGCAGCCCTGGTCATGGGCGGGGCGGCGCTTCCGCCTGCGCCCGCCCTGGCCCAGACCCAGCTGCTGAACGTTCAGGATGCGGATATCCGGGTGTTCATCCAGGACGTCGCCAAGTCCACGGGCACGACGTTCATCATCGACCCCCGCGTCAAGGGCACGGTGACCGTGGCGAGCAACGGTCCGCTGAACCGTCGCGAGCTTTTCGAGGTGTTTCTGGCGACCTTGCGGGCCAACAATTTCGTGGCCACGCCCGCCGGCAATGGCGCCTACCGTATCGAGCCGTCAGAGAACGCTGCCCGCCAACCCTCGGCGGCCGGTGGCCAGTTCGCCACCGAGGTGTTCCGACTGCGCACGTTGGACGCGGCCAGCGCCGTCGAGATGCTCAAGCCGCTTGTCGGGCCGCAGGGCCAGGTCGTGGCCAACCCGCGCGGAGCCGCCGTGGTGGTGGCTGACTATGCCGATAATGTGCGGCGCATTCGTGGGCTCCTGGCTCAGGTCGATCAGGATCGCGCGACGGTTCACACCGTCACCCTGACCCACAGCTCCGCGCGCGAAATCGCTCAGGTGCTGAACGACATGCTCTCCACGCCAGGCACGGAGGGCAAGAGCGGCCGGGGCGCCGTCACCGTGGTCCCGGTCGACAGCAGTAATTCGGTCTTGCTGCGCGGTGATCCTGACGCTGTTCAGCGTCTCCTCCCGATCATCACCGATCTGGATCGTCGCGCCGAGTCCAGCGACGACGTGCGGGTCGTGTTCCTGCGCCACGCGAACGCCGAACAGATGCTGCCCGTCCTTCAGCAACTGGTGGGGCAAACGGCCGTCTCGTCGACGACGGGCGCGTCGCGCAGCCTCAGCGGCTCCCGAACGACGACTGGCGCGCCAGTCCCGTCCACGCCTGCGGCCACCCCGGTGGCCACCGTCGCGCCAACCAACGGACCCCAGGCGACAATCGCGCGCTTTCCCGGCGCCAACGCCTTGATCATCAATGCGCCGCCCGAGACCCAGCGCACCTTGGCCGAGGTCATTCGCCAGCTGGACATTCGCCGGGAGCAAGTGCTGGTCGAGGCCATCGTTGTCGAGGTCACCGACGGAACGGCCAAGCAACTGGGCGTGCAATTCCTGCTCGGCGGGACGAATGGCACGGTGCCGTTCGTCGCGACCAACTACACCAACGCCACGCCCAGCCTGCTACCGCTCGTCGGTGCGGCGGCGACCACGACCCGCGGCGCCGACAGCGATGGGCTGAAGTCCATGCGCGACGCGGCCATCAGTTCGCTGCTCACCGCATCGGGCGTCACCTCGGGCGTGTACGGCCGCAGCGGCGACGCGCTGTTCGGCGCGATCATCAACGCGGTCAAGAAGGATACGGGCTCGAACCTGCTGTCGACGCCGTCGATCATGACGCTCGACAACGAAGAGGCGCGTATCCTGGTCGGCCAGGAAGTGCCGATCACGACGGGCGAAGTCCTGGGCGACTCCAACGCCAATCCGTTCCGCACCATCCAGCGCCAGAACGTCGGCATCCAGCTGGAGGTCAAACCTCAGATCAACGCGGGCGGCGGCATCACCCTGTTCCTGCGCCAGGAGGTGTCGAGCGTCGCGGGGCCCGTCAGTGTCGGCTCCAGCGAGTTGATCATCAACAAGCGCGAAATCGAGACGACGGCCCTGGTCGACGATGGCGATATCGTTGTTCTAGGCGGCTTGTTGGATCAGCAGGAGACCCAGTCGGCCCAGCGCACGCCCGGCCTGGGCGATGTTCCTGGACTGGGCGCGCTGTTCCGCAGCACAGCGCGCGAACACAAGAAGACCAACCTGATGGTCTTTATCCGCCCCCGCATCATCCGCAGCAGCGCCGACGCCCGCGATCTCACGGCGCCGCGCTACGACTACATGCGCAACCTGCCGCCGATGACGACGCCCGACGGCGACAATTCTCTGGACGCGGTGATGCGCGACTATCTGAACGTCGCGCGTCCGGTCGCGGAGCCGGCGCCCGCCAACGTCTCGCCAACCGCCGTCAAGCCGGCGACGACGCCATGACCACGCCGATGCTCGCCTATGGTTTCGCCAAGCGAAACGGGGTGGTCCTGCTGTCCCTGGGCGAGCATGCGGTGATCGGCGTGCGCGAAGGCTACGACCCGATGGCGCTGGTCGAGATCCGACGAGCGGTGGGCGCGCCCCTGACGATCGAGCCGATGAGCGCCCCGGTGTTCGATCGCAAGTTCTCGGAAGTTTACGCCGGGGCCGGCCTGGCCAACGCCTCCAGCGCCGACGGCCTGGATCTGGAAGGCGGTCTGGGCCTCCTGCTTGAGGACATGCCCGCCGCCGCCGACCTGCTCGATCCCCAGGACGACGCGCCGGTCATTCGCCTGATCAACGGCCTGATCGCCGAGGCCGTGCGCCTGGGCGCGTCGGACATCCATATCGAGCCCTTCGAGAAGGCGCTTATCGTCCGTCTCCGGATCGACGGCGTGCTGACCGAGGTGCTGAGCCTGTCGCCCCGCATCGCCGCCATGCTGGTGTCGCGGGTCAAGGTCATGGCCAAGCTGGACATCGCCGAGAAGCGCGTCCCGCAGGACGGCCGGATCTCGCTGGCCTTGGGCGGCAAGAGCCTGGACGTCCGGGTGTCGACCCTGCCGGCCCGCATGGGCGAACGGGTGGTGATGCGGATTCTCGACAAGGATCAGGCCGGCCTGCGCCTGACCGATCTTGGCATGTCGCCCGACGTGCTGAGCGCGCTGGAGACCGCCGTACGCGAGCCGCACGGGATCATCCTGGTCACGGGCCCGACGGGCTCGGGCAAGACGACGACCCTGTACGCGGCCCTGGCTGTGTTGAACGACAACAGCCGCAACATCCTGACCATCGAGGATCCGGTCGAGTACGCCGTGCACGGCATCGGCCAGACCCAGGTCAACACCAAGGTCGGCATGACCTTCGCGGCGGGCCTGCGGGCCATCCTCCGCCAGGATCCCGACGTGGTGATGGTCGGTGAAATCCGCGACTCCGAGACCGCTCAGATCGCCGTCCAGGCCAGCCTCACCGGCCACCTCGTCCTGTCCACGGTCCACACCAACGACGCAGCGGGCGCGGTGGTGCGCCTGCGCGACATGGGCGTCGAGCCCTTCCTGCTGGCTTCCACCCTGCGCCTGGTCATCGCCCAGCGCCTGGTGCGCCGCCTGTGCGAGCATTGCCGCACGCCCGAGCCGGCCGACGCTGCGACGGCGGCGCTGGTGGGCCTGTCCGAGGGCGAGATCCTGTATCGCCCCGTCGGGTGCGCCCATTGCGGCCATACCGGCTATCAGGGGCGGATCGGCGTCTATGAGGCCCTGCGGGTCGACGACCACCTCCGCCGCCTGATCGGTAGCAGCGCCAGTGAGCAGGAGATTACCGAGGCCGGCCTGGAGCGCCGGCTGGGGCAGGAGGCGCGGAGCTATGTTCTGGCCGGCCTGACGACGGTGGAGGAGGCGCTTCGGATCACGGGCCAAGGGGCGCGCGATGGCCACCTTTGACTATGTGGCGCTGGATCTGGCCGGCCGGACACGTCGTGGCCAATTGAAGGCCGTCGACGAGGCCGCCGCCGCCGATCAGCTGCAACGCAAGCGCCTGGCGCCGGTCAAGATCATGGCCTCCGTCGCCAAGCCGGTCGGCGCGGGGCGTCTCGCCTGGGGACAGGGCCTGAGCGCCAAGGACCGGTCGATGTTTACGCGCCAGCTGGCGACTCTGACTTCGGTTTCGACGCTGGAAGAGGCGCTGCGCACCATCGCCCTGCAGGCCGACAAGCCGAAGTTGAAGCAGGTGATCGGCGAGGTCCACGCCGCCGTGCTGGAGGGCTATCGGCTCTCCGACGCCATGGCCCGTCCCGCCAAGGCCTTCCCGGCGCTGTACCGCGCCATGGTGGCGGCCGGCGAGTCGTCCGGCGCCTTGCCGGCGATCCTGGATCGCCTGGCCGACCTCCTGGAGCAGCAGCAACAGGTCCGGGCCAAGATCACCACGGCCCTGGTCTATCCGATCGTTCTGGCGGTGGTCGCCTGTCTGGTTGTCGCGGCCCTGATGGTCTTCGTCATTCCCAAGGTGGTCGAGCAGTTCGACTCGATGGGCCAGACCCTGCCATTGCTGACGCGCCTGGTGATCGGCCTGTCGACCGGGCTGCAGACCTTCGGCTGGTTGATCGTCGCCAGTGCGGCGATCGCCATATTCGCCTTTCTCCGCGCCCTGCGTCATCGGCCCTTCAAGCTGGCCGTCGACCGTTGGCTGCTGCGCCTGCCGATGATCGGCCGCCTGATCCGGGACGTGCACGCCGCACGACTGGCCCGGACGCTCGCCACCATGGTCGCCAGCGGACTGCCCATGCTCGAGGGTCTGATCCTGACCGCGGGCACGGTTCGCAACGCCGTGCTGCAAGCCGCGCTCGACGACATGATCGCCGCCATCCGCGAAGGCGGCGCGCTGTCTGTGGCCATGCGCCGGGCCGAGGTCTTTCCGCCGGTGCTCGTCTACATGACCGCCAGCGGCGAGAGCAGTGGGCGGGTCGAAGCGATGTTGATGCGCGCGGCCGACTATCTGGAACGCGAGTTCGAGACCTTCACCGCCACGCTGCTCAGCCTGCTGGAGCCGGCCATCATCGTGCTGCTGGGCGGCGTGGTGGCGACGATCGTCCTGTCGATCCTGCTGCCGATCCTCCAGATCAACAATCTCGCCTTGAACTAGGAAGCCAAGTCATGCCGAACCTCGATCCCGAGACGAGACGCCGCCGGGCCCGCCGGGCTGGTTTCACGCTGGTGGAGATGATGGTGGTCATCGTCATCCTGGGCCTTCTGGCCACGGTCGTGGCGATCAATGTCCTGCCCAACCAGGAAAAGGCCATGAAGGGCAAGGCGCGGGCCGACGTGTCGGTCCTGGAGCAAGCGCTGGAGAGCTATCGCCTGGACAACTTCGCGTTCCCGACGACGGAGCAAGGGCTGTCGGCCCTTGTCACCCCGCCGGCGGGCCTGACCCAGGTCGATCGCTACCGCGAAGGCGGCTATATCCGCCGCCTGCCCAAGGACCCGTGGGGCAACGACTACCAATACCGCGCGCCTGGCGCGCACGGCGCGATCGATGTTTATTCGTTCGGCGCGGACGGCCGCGAGGGCGGTGAAGGCAAGGACGCCGACATTGGCAACTGGAGCTGAGGCCAGACCAGCCCAGACGCGTCACGTCGCGCGGGCGGGCTTCACCCTGGTCGAGCTCATGGTCGTGTTGATGATCATGGGCCTGCTGGCCACGGCGGTGATCCTGACCCTGCCTGACGGGAAGATGTCGCTGCCTCAGGAGAGCGCGCGGTTCGCCGCGCGCCTGTTGCGCGCGCGTGAGGAATCCCTGCTCACCAATCGCCAGGTCCGGGTCGAGGTCTCGTCCGCCGATTATCGGTTCGACATCCGGGACGGCCGCGACTGGCGGGCGCTGGACAAGGCTCCGTTCGTGACCACGGCATGGGTCGAAGAGACCCGGGTCGCCAGCCGCGACGGGGCGGGGGCCGTCGTTTTCGAGCCGACCGGCCAGGCCAATGGGGCCGAATTCACCCTGGGGCGCGGCGGTTCTGGCTATGTGGTCAGCGTCGATGTCGCCGGAAATGTTGCCGTCCATGCCGCTCAAGCGCTCTGAAGCCGGCTTCACGCTGATCGAGCTGCTGGTCGCCTTGGCGATCTTCAGCCTGGCGGTGCTCGCCCTGCTGAATCTGGCGGGCGAGAACACGCGCGCCAGTGGGCGGCTGCAGGACCGCATCCTGGCGGAGGTCGTGCTGGATAACCGTGCGATCGAGGCGGTGACCAGTGTGGCGCCGCCGGCCCTGGGCCGCGTCTCCGGGGCCGAGCGGGTCGCCGGTCGCCCGTGGCTGTGGACGCGCCAGGTCAGTCGCACCGACGACCCCTCGATCCTTCGCGTCGATATCGCGGTCATGGCGCCGGCGTCCCGCCGGCCGGCTGCGGCGGCGACCCTGTTCAGGGCCGCCCGATGAAGGGCTTCACCCTGATCGAGATGATGGTGGCGCTGCTGATTTTTGCGCTGATCACCGCCGCCGGCGTCGCGGTGATGAACTCGACGCTTACCAACCAGAGCGCCGTCCGGGTCCGGGTGGAGCGCTATGCCGAGTTGCAGCGCATGCGGGCCATTCTGAAGGCCGATCTCTCGCAGGCGGCGACGCGCCGGACACGGGGCGAGGACGGCGTTCCGGCGCTGACCGCCTTCGCTGGGGTGAGTCCCTGGGTGGTGGGCGGCCCCCTGCTGGCCTTCACGCGCCGCGGCTACGAGAATCCCGACCAGGCTCCGCGCGCCTCGATGCAGTATGTGGAATACGCCTTGGTCGAGGGGCGTCTCGAGCGCCGGGCGCGCCCGGCGCTGGACGGAGCCCGGCTGGGCCCTGCCCAGGTGCTGATGACCGACGTCGAAAGCGTTCAGTCCGCCTATCTGTTCGACGGCGTCTGGCGCCCGACCTGGCGCGGCGAAGCCGGCGCCGACATTCCGACCGCCGTGCGTCTCAACGTGAAGCTCAAGGACCTGGGCGACATCGATCAGCTGTTCCTCACCTCGGGAGAGGGGCGATGAAGCGGGAGGACGAGAAGGGCGCGGCGCTGCTGACCGTCATGCTGATGGTCGCGGTGATCTCGGTGATCGCGGTCGGCGTTCTGGACGACATCCGGTTCGGTGTGCGCCGCACGCTCAATGCGCGGATCGCCAGCCAGGCGCAATGGTACGCTCTGGGCGCCGAACAGCTGGCCCGCACCCGCATCGCGCAGTTGATGGACCGCGACGCGGGCAAGACCACGCTCGAGGGCGGCTGGAACGGGCGGGTAATCGCCTTCCCGATCGAGCAGGGCCGCATGGAGGCCAAGGTCAGCGACGCCACGGGGTGTTTCAACCTCAACAGCGTCGTTGAGGCCAATCAGGGCGAACCTTTCCGCCGGCGCGAATTGGGGGTGCGTCAGTTCACGACCTTGATGTCGCTGGTCGGCGTGTCAGGGGGGCAGGACCTGGCGGAAAACCTCGCCGAGTGGATGGACAGCAACGATGTCGGTCGCGCCGACGCGGAGGATCCCGGCTATGCGAAGCTGGCTCAGCCCTACCGGACGGCGGCCGGCCCTCTGGCCGAGGTGAGCGAGCTTCGGGCGGTGCGGGGTTTCACGCCCGGCGTGTACGCCGCGCTTCGCCCTTATGTCTGCGCCCTGCCGACGACGGACCTGTCGCCCATCAACGTCAACACCCTTCCCCCTGACCGTGCGCTCCTGCTGACGGCATTGACCGAGGGGCGCATCAGCCGCGAGACGGCGGCCCGCGTGCTCTACAGCCGCCCCGCCGGCGGCTGGTCCGACGCCCAGGCGTTCTGGGGGCAGCAAGCGCTGGTCGCCACACCGCCCGGCGACGTGGTCCGCGACCAGATCAAGTTCCGCACCCGGTACTTCGCCTTGGACAGCCAAGTCGTCTTCGCCGACATGCCGGTGTTCATGACCGCCCTCTTCGAAACGCCGTCGGCCAACAAGGTGATCCTGGCCGCCCGACGTTGGACGCCCGACGAATGACCTTGCTCAGCCTTCTAATCCTGCCCGCCGCACCCGACGAGCCGGCGCACCTTCTTCAGGACTTCGGCCTGTCGGTTACCCGGCGTCCTCTAGCGCCTGAAGAGCCTCTCGACGACGTGGGCCCGGTGATCCTGGTCGCGCCCGGCGAGGACGTCGTGGCCCGCTGGATGGACCTGCCGTTCGGCAGCCCGGCCCAGGCGCGATCGGCCGCCGCCTTCCGGCTGGAGGACGAAGTCGCCCTTGGGGGCGATGACCTGCATATCGCCGTCGGTGAGACCGACCAGACCGGTCGAACCCTTGTGGTGTGGACCGCGCGGCGGACGCTGCAGGCGTGGTTGGATGCGGCCCAGGCGTATGGACTTTCCGTCGAAGCCGTCATTCCCGACTATCTGCTGTTGTCCGAGGCCGAAGACGGCGCTCCGGTGGTGGGACGACTAGGGCGGCGATTGGCGCTGCGTGAGCCCGGCAAGGCGCTGAGCGCGGATCCCGATCTGGCGGCGCTTCTGCTTGAAGGACGCCAGCACCGCACCCTCGACGGCAAGGCGCTGGACGCTCAACTGATCGCAGGTGCGCGCTCGCTGGCGATCAACCTCTTGCAAGGGCGCTTCGCCGTGCGCCGGTCCGGCGAGCAACGCGGTTTGAAGCGTCTGGCGATCCTGGCGGCGGCGGCGGTGCTTTCGCCGTTGTTGCTACTGGTCGTGCAGATCGCCCACGACCAATGGACGGCCAACGGCCTGGAACGCCGCGCCGCCAAACTGGCGGTGTCGCTTGTGCCGCAAGCCTCTCGCTATGAAGACGCGACGGAGTACGCCCTGACCCGTCTGGCGGCGAGCCAGAGCGGGCAGGGGTTCGGCGCGCTCGCCGCCAGTTATCTGAGCATGGTCGAGTCCGTCCCCGGTGTGACGTTGGACACCCTGGTCTATGGCGAGGAGGGGGCGATCCGCTCGACGATCGGCTACGCCAACTACTCGGACATGGACCAACTGCGCATCGCCGCCAAGCGACTTGGCCTGGAGCTGACCGAACAGAGCACCGCCAGCGAGGGCGGGCGGATCAGCAGCGATCTCATCGTGAGGAGAAAGCCGTGAACGGACGACTTGAAGCCGCCCGTCTCTGGTGGGCGGGGCGCACGGGACGCGAGCAGGTGCTGCTGGCGGTCATGACGGCGGCGCTTATCGCGGTGCTGGGCTGGTATGGCTTCATCACGCCGCTGATGGCTACGTCACAGGCCGCGCGGGTTCGCGTTGAAAAGGCCTCGGTTCAATGGGCCAACCTGCGGGGTCTTGCGGCCGGCGCCAGCCGGTCAGCCGCCTCGGGCGGCGTCGCGCCGCAGGTGGTGGTCGAGGCCGCCGCGAGCAAGGTCGGCCTCCCGATCTCGCGCCACCGCCAGGACGCCAACGGCCGCTTCACGATCTGGATCGCGGCGATCGACGCGAAGATTCTGCTGCCCTGGACCGCCAGCCTGGAGCGCGATAGCGGCGTCAAAGTCACCGACTTCACGGCTTCGCGCCTGGATAATGGTCTCATCGAGGCGGAGATCACCTTCGCGCGCGCCGCGCCATGAGCAATCGACTCCTCGTCGCGGCGCTCGCCATCGCCACCCTGATCATGATCGTGGTGCTCGCGCCGATGAGCCTTCTGACCGCGCGCCTCGCCAGAACCGAAGCGTTCGGCGCTGCCGGCGTGAGCGGCGCCGTCTGGCACGGCCGCCTGAAGGACGTGACGCTCGCCGGCGCCCCCATTGGAACGTGGAAGGGGGGGCTCAATCCCTTGGCTCTGGTTATGGGCCAGGTTCGGTTAGGCCTGAAGCATGACAAGGCGGGGTCAGATCAGCGAGCGACCCTGCTGCTGAGCGGCCGCGACAAGGGCGTCGAGCGCCTCAGTCTGCGGACCTCCGCCGACCTGGCGCCCCTCGGGCTGCCGCTCACCGGCGATGTCGCCCTGCGAGATGTTTCGGCGGTCTTTCGGAACGGACGCTGCGCGCGGGCCGGCGGCGAGAATCGCCTGCGGCTTATCGGCGATGGCCCCTTGCGCGGTGCGGTGCTCAGCGGTGTCGCCGTCTGCCGCGCCGACACCTGGACCACCACGCTCAGCGGGCGGGCCGCCGGGGCGGACCTGACGCTGAGCGGCCGTATGCAGGGCGATGGTCGCTATCAACTGGAGATGTCTGCGGCGACGACGGACCCGGATCTGATCCAGGGCCTGGTGGCCAGCGGCTTCGTCCGCGACGCGACGGGCGTCCGGCGGTCGGTCGATGGCCGGCTAATCGCCGCGTCAGTGAAGTAGCGCGTGTAACGGGCCCCAGAGCCAGGTCAGCCACGCCCCGACCGCCAGGAATGTTCCAAACGGAAGCTGCTGGCCGGCGGCGAAGCGGCGTCGCACAATCGCTTGGGCGATCGCCACGCTGAGGCCGGCGACGCAGGACCAGATCAGCACGGAAGGCAGGCCCTGCCATCCGACCCAGGCGCCGATGGCGCCGAGCAGACGTGGATCTCCGCCGCCGAGACCGTCAAACCCTCTGACCCGCTTGTAGAGCCACGCGATCAGGGCCAACCCGCCATAGCCCACGGCAGCGCCGACGAAGGGCGTCCAGACCGGGGCCTCGCCGATCACCAGCGTCGCGATCATCCCCAGGGCGCCGAACGGCAGGGTCAACCTGTCGGGAAGCCACAGGTGCTCGGCGTCGATCGTCGCAATCAGCAGCAGCGCCCAGCCGAAAAGCGCGGTCACCGCAACCCATTCGCCCGAGAAGGCGAACGCGCTCCAGGCCGCGATCAGCAGGCATCCACTTTCGAGGAGCGGGTATCGCCACGGAATTGCCGCTCTGCAGGTCCTGCACCGCCCCCGCAGCGCCAGGAAGCTGAACAGCGGAAAAAGATCAATCAAGCCCAGCTGACGCCCACAAGCGTCGCAAGCGGATCGAGACATCGCCCAGGGACGCTCCGCCGGCAGGCGAAGCGTCAGCAGGCCGATAAAGCTGCCGACAAAAGGCGCGAGGATCAGAGCCGAAACGGCCCAGAGCTGGTCGATGGTCAAGAGCGGCTCCGAAGGTGAAAGGAGCCTTGGCCCAGACCCGTCCGAACGACAATCGCCTAAGCGGCGAAGGGATCAAATTTCCTAGCGTGACTCAGCGGAACCCGTTCCGCATCTGGCGCGGTGGTGAGAGCCCAAGGGGGCGCATAGTGTTGCTAGCGATGTTTTGAGAACTGGCGCACCCGACACGATTCGAACGTGTGACCTTTGCCTTCGGAGGGCAACGCTCTATCCAGCTGAGCTACGGGTGCCTTCTCGCCGCCTTGCAAGACCAAGGAGACGGGAAGCGGGTCTTAGCCGAAAGGCGAGGCGGGCGCAAACGGTCTCGCGCGGTCGCTCATGCCTTTCCCATATAGATGAAGCGGATCACGAAGAGGCCGGCCAAGACGAACAGCAGCCAGTCCTTGGGCTTGGCCTTGCCGCGCAGAAGGGTCAGGCCCGCATAGGCGGTGATGCCGAAGGCGAGACCATTGGCGATCGAGAAGGTCAGCGGGATGGCGATGACCGTCAGGAAGGCCGGGATGGCGACGCCCGGATCATCCCAGTCGACGTCGGCCAGAGCGCCAACCATCATCGAGCCGACGACGATCAGAGCCGGTGCGGTGGCGGCGGCGGGGATGGCCTGGACCCAGGGGGCGAAGAACAGGGTCAGCAGGAACAGCACCCCCACCACCACGGCGGTCAGGCCTGTGCGGCCGCCCTCGGCGACGCCCGAGGCGCTCTCGATATAGCTGACGACGGTCGAGGTTCCGGCCAGCGAACCGCCGATGGTGGCGATCGAGTCGGCGGTGAGGATGCGGTTGAGGCGCGGGATCGTGCCGTCGGGCTGGACGAGGCCGGCCTTCTTGGTCACCGCGACCAGCGTGCCGACATTGTCGAACAGGTCGACGAACAGGAAGACGAAAATCACTTCGGCTAGCGCCATGCCCACCGCGCCGTTCAGGTGGAGAGCGGCGGGCACGTCGAGCTTGAAGGCCGTGGCGGTGAGGGCCGCCAGGCCGTACTCTCCGGGCGTGATCTTGGCCAGGCCCAGCGCCCAGGCGGCGCCGGCGGCCACGAGGATGCCGATCAGGATGGCGCCCTTGACCCGCCAGGCCATCAGGGCGCCCATGACCAGCAGGCCCAGGATCGACAGGGCGGCCGTGGGCTGGGTCAGGTCGCCCAGGGCCACCGTTGTGGCGGGGTCGGCGACGATGATGCCGGCTTCCTTCAGGCCGATGAAGGCGATGAACAGGCCCACCCCGGCCGCGACGGCCGAGAACAGCGGGCGCGGAATGGCGCCGACGATCAATTGGCGGATGCCAGCGACGGTCAGCACCAGGAACGCCACGCCCGACAGGAACACGCAGCCCAAGGCGGTTTCCCACGGAAGGCCCATGCCCTTGACCACCGTGAAGGTGAAATAGGCGTTCAGGCCCATGCCGGGCGCCAGGGCGATCGGATAGTTGGCGATCACGCCCATCAGAATGCTGCCCAGGCCCGCCGCTAGGCAGGTGGCGGCGGCCACGGCCGCGATCGGCATGCCGGCCTGGCCCAGGATCGCCGGATTGACGATGACGATATAGGCCATGGTCAGGAAGGTGGTGAAACCGGCCAGCACCTCGGTGCGCACCGAGGTCCCTTGTTCCGACAGCTTAAAGGTCTTCTCGATCATTTCGCCGCGCCCCCGATCGCGGTCAGGTCCGGTGTGTTGGTCTCATAGCGGTCCCAGCGGCTCGTCAATTCCCGCACCACGACCGAGCCGACACGATAGGCCGAGTCGAATGCCGACACCGCGCCTTCGTCGTGGAAGGCGCGGGGAAAGGTCGGCGCGCCGAGCGGCGGGCGGGAGTAGTTACTGGCGGTGCGCAGGACCATCACGCGTTGGAAGTCGACGCGGCCGGCCTTGGCGTAGAGGTCGAGGACATCGAGAATGCCCTGGTCTTCGCAATCGGTCATCACGAAGACGCCCGCACCGTCGGTCCATAGCTTGACCCAGTCCTGCGCCCACTGCGTGCGCCGGGCGCCGTGCCAGAACCGGGTCGCGCCCAGGGCCTCGCCTTTCAGCACGAAGGGCGGCCGCTGGGCGTTAGGTTCGCCGGCATAGGGGGCCCGCAGCGCGGCAAGGCCGGGGTGATCGGGAATCTCGACCTTGGCGGTCAGGCTGTAGGCCCAATCGACCAGCCGCCAGTTCAGCGCCCAGACCATGCCCGAGGAGCCCTCGGCAGAGCCTTTCACGTTGGGACGCTCGGTCTCCAGGGCGTAGAGGCCGTAAGGCCAGTCGGCGGGGATCTCGCGGTCGTCGACCTCGTAGATCGGATCGGCGTCGACGACATAGCGCGCCCAAGCGGCGCTGCCGATCGATGCGGCCTTGGGATCGACGCCGGCGATGCCGGCGACCAGCCAGTAGGTCTTGGAGAAGTCGAAACGCTTGTCGAGCAGCAGGGCGGCGACGCTTTCGCGGGCCCGGGCGCGCATGTCGGTCATCACGCCCAGCACGCCGTCCTTGGGCGAATAGCGGGCCGGATTCCGTAGGCCTGGGACCTGGATGGTTTCGGTGAGCGGCAGGCCTTCGACCCAGGGCTGAAACTCGCCTGGCCGGTCACCCGTCACCGCACCGATCTCGAAGGTGGTCAGGACGACGACCTTCACCGGGATCGGCTTTGCGGGCTGGGCGTGCGACACCGCGCCTAGCCCCAGCCACAAGCCCAGCATCAGTCCAAGAAATCGCATCGCCCTCACGCCCGCCTTACCCCGGAGGCGCGAAGCTGGCGCGCGCCGCCCACCCTGACAAGCGGGTATCGTCGTCCGGCGGCGAGGTCGCGCGGAGTGATCAGTCCTTGGTCGGATCGGCGGCGTTGGGATTGCCGTAGGTCAGGGCGACGAAGACGTCCTCGAGATCGGGGTCCTCAGTGGCGATGTCCTTGATCTGAACCCCGCTGGCGCGCACGGCGGCCAACACCTGCTCGACGCTGGACTGGCCGGTGCGATAACTGACCGAGAAGCCGCCGCCTGACCGCAGCTTGGTGTCGAAGCCCTGCAACGCCGGGGCGACCGTCACCGGGCTTTCCGGGGTGACCACGACATTGCGGCTGTCCATCCGGCTGAGCAGCTTGGCCGTCGGCTCGCAGGCGACGACCTCCCCGCGATTGACGATGGCGATCTCGTCGCAGAGTTCCTGTGCTTCTTCCAGATAGTGGGTGGTGAGCACGATGGTCACACCCAGCTGGTTCAGGCCCGTCACATATTGCCAGAGCTGGCGGCGCAGTTCGACATCGACCCCGGCCGTGGGCTCATCCAGGATCAGGACCGGCGGCTGGTGGACCATGGCCTTGGCCACCATCAGGCGGCGCTTCATGCCGCCCGACAGCTGACGCACATAGGCGTTGGCCTTGTCGCCAAGCCCCAGGGCGTTGAGCAGTTCGTCGGTGCGCCGCTCGTTCTTGGGCACACCATAGAAACCCGCCTGCACCTCCAGCGACTCGCGCGGGGTGAAGAAGACGTCGGCGGCCAGTTCCTGCGGCACCACGCCGATGGCGGCGCGGGCGTCGCGCGGGCGCTGGTCGATGTCGCGCCCCCAGATCCGTACCGTGCCGGAGCTCTTGCGGACTAAGCCCGCCAGGATGTTGATGAAGGTCGACTTGCCGGCGCCGTTGGGTCCCAGCAGTCCAAAGATCGAGCCGCGCGGAATCTTCAGGTCGATCCCGTTCAGCGCCCGTTTCTCCGGCGAGGTCTTGGTGCCGGCGTAGGTCTTGTAGAGGCCTTCGGCTTCGATGGCGTAGGCGGGCAGGTCCATGGAGCGTCCAAAGCGGGGCGGCGGCGGGCCGGGAAACGTCATTAGGGGCGTGCGTCGATTGACGGCGCCTTTCGGCGTCGCATAGGTATGCCTCGTTCGCCGCCGCGCCAAGGCCGCGTTCCGAATTCAGGGATAGCCCACATGGCCAAGGCCAAGATCAAGCCCGCTAACGCCACCGTTCCGACGGCCATGGACCCGGCCGCCATCGCCGGTCCCGCGCCTGAGACGATCATGGTCCGCTCGCACCGCATCGCCTGCGACGGCGTCGGCGGGGCGTTGGGTCATCCGCGCGTGTGGCTCGAGATGGGCGCGGCCGGCTTTGTCGACTGCCCCTACTGCGACCGTCGGTTCGTGGCGACGACGGGCGAGGGCGACGAGAGCGAGCTTCTGGCGCCGGGCGTCTATGAAGGCGCCGGCGGCCACTAGGCCGCGCCCCTTGGCTCCAATGAACAACATCCCTGCGGCTCAGCGCGCCGAAACCCTCGCCAAGGCTTGGGAGAAGGCCGAGTGGCCGCATGAGGCGCCGGTGCTGCGCGCCATCGCCATGCCGTCGGATACCAATCCCGAGGGCGACATCTTCGGCGGCTGGCTGCTGTCGCAGATGGACCTCGCCGCCGCCTCGATCGCGTTCCACCGCGCGGCGGGCCGCTGCGCCACCATCGCGATCGATGGCATGACCTTCATCAGCCCGGTGTTCGTCGGCGACGAGGTCAGCCTGTTCGCGAGGGTGATCCATACCGGCCGCACTTCGCTGAAGGTGCAGGTCGAGGCCTGGCGTCGCCCACGCGACAGCGAACAGGCGCACAAGGTCACCGAGGGCGTGTTCACCTTCGTCGCTATCGACGAGAACCGAAAATCCCGTCCGCTCCCCTAGAGCGGCTTGCATGACCGGACGGGACGGGCGTCAGATAGGCGCATGAGCACCCCCGTCTTCAATCTCGACCTTCTATCGTTCACCCCGTTGATCGTCGTTCGCGCCCAAGCGACGGCGGGCTATCCATGGTGAAGCTGCGCGCTGCCGGTCCCGGCGATCTGGGCTGGATCATCCAGCGGCACGGCGAACTCTACGCCGCCGAGCAGGGTTGGGACCATCGGTTCGAGGGCGTCGTCGCCGGGGTCGTCGCCGACTATGTAAAGACCCACGATCCGGCTCGCGAGGCCTGCTGGATCGCCGACCACGAGGGCCGGCCGGTTGGCTCGATCATGCTGGCCAAGGAGACCGAAACGGTCGGCCGCCTGCGCCTGCTGCTGGTCGAGCCCTCGGTGCGAGGCCTGGGCGTCGGCGAGACCCTGATCGCCGCCTGCATCGCTCGCGCCCGTGAGGCGGGCTATGCGGAGATGGTGCTGTGGACCCAGAGCATCCTGCTGCCGGCCCGCCGCCTCTACGCCCGCTTTGGCTTCGTGCTGGAGGAAAGCTGGAACTATGCGGGCTTCGCCGAGGGGCTGGTGTCGGAGAGCTGGCGACTGAAGCTGTAGTCAGCCGATCAGGTGGTCCTTCCACGCTTGGCGCAGGACCTTCTTGTCGATCTTGCCCGTCGCGGTCAGCGGCACGGCGGCGAAGACCACGTCGTCGGGCGTCCACCATTTGACGATCCGGGGCGCCAGGTAGTCGAGCACGGCGTCCTTGCTGACCTCAGCGCCGTCGTGGGGCTCGATGACCAGGATCGGGCGCTCTTCCCATTTAGGATGTGGCACGCCGATCACGGCGGCGATCTTCACCCCTGGGCAGCCGACGGCGACGTTTTCCAGGTCGATCGAGCTAATCCACTCGCCGCCCGACTTGATGACGTCCTTCTGGCGATCGGTGATCCGCATGAAGCCGTTGGCGTCCAGGGTAGCGATGTCGCCGGTGTCGAAGAAGCCGTCGTCGCGGGCGGCGTTGGCGTCCTTTCGGAAATAGCGCTTCACCACCCAGGGGCCGCGCACCAGGAGGGCGCCCGAGGTCTCTCCGTCCCAGGGCGCGGCCTGGCCGTCCTCGGTCTCGACCTTCAGCTCGATGCCGAACTGCAGCCGGCCCTGGCGGGTCCAGATGGCCTCGTCCATCGCCTCCTCGCCCAGCGACGCGAGCGCCGGGGTGGGGGTGGCGACGACGCCGATCGGACAGGTCTCGGTCATGCCCCAGATCTGCAGGGTCTGGACGCCGTAGCGGCGCTTGAAGGTTTCGGCCATGGCCCGCGGCACCGCGCTGCCGCCGATCACCACCTTCTGCAGGCTGTCGGGCCGCTCGCCGGCTTTGTCCAGCCAGTCCAGGTACATGGTCCAGATGGTTGGGACGCCGCCTGTGAAGGTGACGCCCTCGCCGACGATCAGCTGGTGCAGGCTGGCGCCGTCCATCTTGTCGGCGGGCAGCACGAGCTTGGCGCCGCAGATCGGCGCGCTGAACGGCAGACCCCAAGCGGTGGCGTGGTAGAGGCTGGAGCAGGGCATCACCACGTCGAACGGCGTGAAGCCGAAGGCGCTGTTCAGGCCGCCCGCCATGGCGTGCAGCACCACGGCCCTGTGCGAATAGAGCACGCCCTTGGGATCACCCGTGGTGCCCGAGGTGTAGCAGAGGAAGGCCCCGGCGTTTTCGTCGAAGCTGGGCCAGGCAAGCGTGTCCGGCTCGCCTTCGATCAGGGTTTCGTAGCTGATCGCGCCAACCGCGCCGGCGATGGTCCGCTCGGCGTCCGACAGCATGACGAAGGTCTTCACTGTGGTCAGTTGCGGGGCGATCCGCTCGACCAGGGCCTGGAAGTTGCGCTCGAAGAAAAGCACCGAACTTTCGGCGTGATTGATCGTGTAGACGATCTGCTCGTCGAACAGCCGAGGATTGGCCGTGTGCAGCACAGCGCCGATGCCGGGCGCGGCATAGAACAGCTCCAGGTGCCGATGGGTGTTCCAGGCCAGGGAGGTGACGCGGTCGCCGGCCTTGATCCCCAGTCGCTGCAGCGCATGGGCCGCCTGAGCCGACCGGCGCGCTAGGCCCGCATAGTCGTAGCGGTGCAGCGGCTCGTCGATCAGTCGCGAGACGATCTCGCGCGCGCCGTGGGCCTGGGCGGCATAGGTCAGGATACCGCTGATCATCAGCGGCGTCGTCTGCATCAGGCCCGGAATCATGGGCTCCTCCCAACTCTTGTTGTTGGGGGAGCCTAGAGGGTGAAACGCTTGTTGGAAAAGGCCCTAAAGCGCCGCCAGTACCGCGTCGCCCATTTCCGTCGTGGTCAGCGAACCGCCCAGGTCTCGGGTCCGGGCGCCGTTGTCGAGGGCGGCCTTCACCGCGGCCAGCAGGGCGTCGGCGGCTTCGGTCTGTTTGAGCGACCAGCGAAGGGCCATCTCGAACGATAGGATGGCGGCGAGCGGGTTGGCCAGGCCTTTGCCGGCGATGTCCGGGGCTGAGCCGTGGATCGGCTCATAGAGGCCCGGTTTGCCCGGCGCGCCCAGAGCGGCCGAGGGCAGCATGCCCAGCGACCCCGTCAGCATGGCCGCCGCGTCCGACAGGATGTCGCCGAACAGGTTGTCGGTGACGATCACGTCGAACTGCTTGGGGGCGCGGACCAGCTGCATGGCGCAGTTGTCGGCCAGGATGTGCTCGAGCTGGACGTCCGGATATTCCCGGGCGTGGAGGTCGGTGATCACCTGCTTCCAGAGCAGGCCGGATTCCATGACGTTCGACTTTTCGGCCGAGTGGACCTTGTTGGTGCGGCCGCGCGCCAGCTCGAAGGCCACGCGTCCGACGCGCTCGATCTCGCTGGTCGTGTAAACCTGAGTGTCGAAGCCCTTCTTCTGACCGTCGGCCAAGTCCTCGATGCCGCGCGGCTGGCCGAAATAGACCCCGCCCACCAGTTCGCGCACGAACAGGATGTCCAGGCCCGAGACCAGTTCCGGCTTCAGGCTGGAGGCGCCGGCCAGGGCTTCGAAGCAATAGGCCGGACGCAGGTTGGCGAACACGTCCATCGCCTTGCGCAGGTTCAGGAGGCCGGCTTCGGGGCGCAGGTGACGCGGGGCGTTGGCCCATTTCGGACCGCCGACCGCGCCCATCAGCGCCGCGTCGCTGGCGATGGCCTGGTCGCGGACCTCGTCGGTCAGCGGCGTGCCGTGAACATCATAGCTGGCGCCGCCGTAGAGGGCCTCTTCCACCGTCAGGTCGGGCGTGAGCGCGGCCGCCACGCGGCGCACCTCGGCGCAGACTTCCGGGCCGATGCCGTCGCCGGGCAGGAGGAGAAGAGTCGCCATCTTAGATCTCGCGATAGTCTGAAACGTCGAAGGAGGACATGCGGCGCTCATGGACGCCCAGCGCGGCGCAGGCCGCGCGCCACGCCGCCATATGCGGGCTGGCGCGATGGAATTCCAAGGCCGCCGCGTCGGTGAAGTGTTCGAAAACCCGGATCAGACCGGGGTCCAGCGGGTCTTCGGAAAGGGCGTAGGCCAGGCAGCCCGGCTCGCCGCGCGATCCCTCCACCTGAGCCGCCAGATGCGGACGCAGCTCGGCCAGGCGTTCGGGCGCGATGCGGATAGAACCGGCGAGGATGATGGTCATGGTCGCTCAACGCCCCAAAATACAGTGTCATCCCGGACGCGCTTGCGCGATCCGGGACCCAGGGGCGACGGCAGTGCATCGGGCCCTGGGTCCCGGCTCTCCGCTGCGCTGCGGCCGGGATGACACGCTCTACTGCTGCCTTAAGCCTCCAGCCAGGGCTGGCTGATGGCGCGCTTGCTCTCGAACAGGTCGATGTCGCCGCCGTGCTGCAGGGTCTCGCCGATGGCGTCGAGACCTTTCAGCATCTTTTCCTTGCGGACCGGGTCAATGTCGAAGCCGATCGTCTTGCCCGAGGGCGAGATCACGGTCTGGGCTTCCAGGTCGACGCTGACCATGTGGTTGCCGCCCTTAGCCTCGTCCATCAGCAGGGCGAGGTCTTCCGGGCTGACCACCACCGGCAGCAGGCCGTTGTTGAAGCAGTTGTTGAAGAAGATGTCGGCGAAACTGGTCGAGATCACGCACATGATCCCGAAGTCCATCAGCGCCCAGGGCGCATGCTCGCGCGAGCTGCCGCAGCCGAAGTTGTCGCCGGCGATCAGCACGGACGCGCTCTTGTACTCGGGCTTGTTCAGCACAAAGTCGCTGATCTCATTGCCGTCGGCGTCGAAGCGGAAATCGTAGAACAGGCCCTTGGCCAGCCCCTCGCGCTCCACGGTCTTGAGGAACTGCTTGGGAATGATCTGGTCGGTGTCGATATTGGCCAGCTCCAGCGGAGCCGCGCGGCCGTCGAGGCGGGTGAAGGCCTTCATTGGGCGGTCTCCGAGAAGAGGGTGCGCACGTCGACCAGATGGCCCGCGATCGCCGCCGCCGCCGCCATGGCGGGCGAGACGAGGTGGGTGCGACCGGCGCGGCCTTGGCGGCCTTCGAAGTTGCGATTGCTGGTAGAGGCGCAGCGCTCGCCTGGGGCTAGCTTGTCGGGGTTCATGGCCAGGCACATCGAGCAGCCGGGCTCGCGCCAGTCGAAGCCGGCGGCCTTGAAGATGGCGTCCAGGCCTTCTTCCTCGGCCTGTTCCTTCACAAGGCCAGAGCCGGGAACGACCATGGCCTTGACGTGCGGCGCCACCAGGCGGCCGTGCAGGAAGGCTTCCTGAACCACGGCGGCGGCGGCGCGCATGTCTTCGATGCGGCTGTTGGTGCAAGAGCCGATGAAGACGCGGTCGATCTTGGCTTCCGAGATCGGCTGGCCGGCTTTCAGGCCCATATAGTCCAGCGCCCGGTGGGCGGCGGCGCGCTTGTCGGGCGTGGCGAAGCTTTCCGGATCGGGGACGTTGCCGGTGACCGGGATGACGTCCTCAGGGGAGGTGCCCCAGGTGACCATCGGAACCAAGGCCGAGCCGTCGATCACGACCGTGCGGTCGAAGACGGCGTCCTCGTCGGTGAAGAAGGTCTTCCAGTGGCTCAGCGCCATGTCCCAGGCCGCGCCCTTGGGAGCCGCCGGCTTGCCCTGGATGTAGGCGAAGGTCTTCTCGTCCGGCGCCACCAGGCCGGCCTTGGCGCCGCCCTCGATGGTCAGGTTGCAGAGGGTCATGCGGCCCTCCATCGACAGGCCGCGAATGGCCTCGCCGGCGAACTCGATGACATAGCCGGTGCCGCCGGCGGTGCCGATCTCGCCGATCACGGCCAAGGCCACGTCCTTGCCGGTCACGCCGGGCGGCAGCTGGCCGTCGACGCGGACCAGCATGTTCTTGGCCTTCTTCTGGCGCAGGGTCTGGGTGGCCAGGACGTGCTCGACCTCGGACGTGCCGATGCCGTGGGCCAGGGCCCCGAAGGCGCCATGGGTCGAGGTGTGGCTGTCGCCGCAGACAATGGTCATGCCCGGCTGGGTGCGGCCCTGCTCGGGACCGACCACGTGGACGATGCCGTTGCGGATGTCGCCCATCGGGAAGAACTCGATGCCGTTGTCGGCGACGTTGCGGGCCAGCGTCTTCAGCTGCAGGCGCGCTTCTTCGTCCGCCACGGCGTCGACGCCCAGAGCCTGGCCCTCGGTCGGAATGTTGTGGTCGGCCACGGCCAGGGTGCGATCGGGCCGGCGCACCTTGCGGCCGGCCGCGCGAAGGCCCGCGAAGGCCTGCGGCGTGGTCACCTCGTGGATGAGGTGCAGGTCGATATAGAGGATCGCTTCGCCGCCTGCTTCGCTGACGACGTGGGCGTCCCAGATCTTGTCGTAAAGGGTTTTGCCGGACATGGCGGGGATATAGGGCGGATCGTGCGCCAAAATCCAGAGCTGGGCGGGCTGAGAGCCAAATTCTTGCGCCGTTGATGGCGGCGCGGCGACACTAGGCCGGTCAAACGCAAAGGGCGCGCCCGTCTTTCGACCTGTCGGCGCGCCCTCGCATCGTTTTCAGCCTTCGGGGGCCGATGGCGCCTGCCCGAAGAGGGCCGTCCACTAGAAAGGAGACGGTCTGGAAGCCCGGGCGATGGTCGCCGGGGGTGAGTAAAGCGTCTCACGGATCGGCGTTTTGTCAAGTCGCGTGCGGTCGCACGTAAGCTTGGCCGGCTACGGGTCGCCCCGGGTGAGCGGTGACGCGGCGGGCGCATTGAGCGGCGCCATGGCGGCGTATCGAGCGATCAATGGGTCGGCCGCCACCTGCGCCAGCACCCAGTCGCGAAAGGCGACGATCTTGCGAACCCGAGCCCGCTCGCGCGGATAGGCCAGCCAATACCCGTCCGTATAGCGCGCCACCACGTCGAACGGCATGACCAGCCGCCCCTCCGCCAGCTCGCGCGCGAAAAAGATCGGCGAGCCCAGGGCGGCGCCCTGTCCGGCGAGCGCGCTAGCCACCTCCAGCGTCTGGGCGTCGGCGACGAGGCTTGGCGCCGGCCGGTTCGAGGCGCCGCTCACGCCTGCGGCCTGGAACCACTCCTCCCATTCGCGGGCCACGCCGATACGCTGTGCGTTGAGCAGGTCTTCGGGGCGAGCCAGGCCGCCGATCCGCTCCAGGAAGCCGGGGGCGACCAGCACGGTCTGGACGGCTGGGATCAGAAAGTGCGCCTCCAGCCCCGGCCAATCGCCGCGCCCGCCGCGCAGGGCGACGTCGGCCCCGCCGCCGGCCAGATCGATGACCTGGCTGGTCGCCTCCAGGCGCACGGCGACGCGGGGGTGAGCGATCTGGAAGCCGCCCAGGCGCGGGGCAAGCCACAGCCCGCCAAGACTCTGGACGGTGGTGATCGAAAGCACGCCCGCCTCCGTCTCGACCAGATCGGCGACCGTCGCGCGCAAAAGTGACAGCGCCTCGGTAGCGGCTCGCGACAGGCGCTCGCCGGCGGGCGTCAGGGTGACCTCCCGGGGCAGGCGATGGAAGAGCGGCTGATCCAGCCGTTGCTCGAGGGCGCGCACCTGCCAGCTGACCGCAGCCTGGGTCATGCCCAACTCGCCGGCGGCGCGGGTGAAGCTCTTCAGACGAGCGGCGGCTTCGAACACGCGAATAGCGCTGAGCGGCAGGCGGGCGAGGATGTCAGACATAAGTAAGGCTTATGCATAGCCAAGGAGTGCGCGTTTGTCATTCCCGACACCAGAGCCGAAAAGCCCCTGTGACCGGAGCAGGAGGACGACGATGATCGACACCGCCTTCAAGACGCATAAGGAAACTGAGTTTGGCTGGGTTTGGGCGCTGCAGGCCCTGTGGCGGCTCCTGCGCCGGCGTTCAGAGCCCCGGCGATATCCCCGCCTGATCGCGCCGCGATAAGGCGCAAGAAAAAGGCCCCGGTGTCTCCACCGGGGCCTCGTTCATTTCCGAGTGTCAGAAGATTAGTCTTCCGACGAAGCCGAAGCCTTCGGGCCGCCAGCGCGCTCGGCGATACGGGCCGACTTACCGCGACGGTCGCGCAGGTAGTACAGCTTGGCGCGACGGACGACGCCGCGACGCTTGACTTCGATGCTTTCGATGCTCGGCGACAGCAGCGGGAACAGACGTTCCACGCCTTCGCCGAACGAAATCTTACGGACCGTGAAGCTCTCGTGCACGCCCGTGCCGGCGCGGGCGATGCAGACGCCTTCGTAGGCCTGAACGCGTTCGCGCTCGCCTTCCTTGATCTTCACGTTGACGCGCAGGGTGTCGCCGGGACGGAAGTCCGGGATCGCGCGGGCGGCCAGCAGACGGGCCGATTCTTCTTGCTCGAGCTGAGCGATGATGTTCGCAGCCATGGTCACTACTCCTTGGGCTTACCCGTTTTCGGGTCGCCTTTTGCCTGTTGATTGGCGAGGTGGGCTTCCCAGAGATCCGGGCGCCGCTCGCGGGTCGTCTCTTCACGCATACGCCTGCGCCATTGGTCGATCTTCTTGTGATCGCCCGACAGCAGCACCTCGGGGATGTCGAGCCCTTCGAACGTCCGCGGCCTAGTATACTGCGGATGCTCAAGGAGACCGTCCTCGAAGCTTTCTTCCAGCGTGCTCTCGATATTCCCCAGAACCCCCGGGGCAAGTCGAACGCACGCCTCGATCACGACCATCGCCGCCGCCTCGCCACCGGCAAGGACCGCGTCTCCGACCGAGACTTCCTCGAACCCCCGGGCGTCAAGCACCCGCTGATCCACCCCTTCGAAGCGGCCGCACAGCACCACGATACCGGGCGCCTTGGACCACTCCCGCACACGCGCCTGGGTCAGGGGCCGACCCCGGGCGCTCATGTACAAAAGCGGCCGCCCATCGGCCTCTAAGCTGTCCAGCGCAGAGGCGATAACGTCCGCTTTCAATACGGCTCCAGCGCCGCCACCTGCAGGGGTGTCGTCGAGGAAGCCGCGCTTATCCTTGGAAAAGGCGCGAATGTCCAGTGTTTCCAATCGCCACAGGTCCTGCTCCTTCCAGGCGGTCCCGATCATCGAGACGCCGAGCGGGCCGGGGAAGGCCTCGGGGAACATGGTCAGGACGGTGGCGGTGAACGGCATGGGGGCTCTTTACCGTCAGCGACGGCCGGAGTCGAAGCCCGCGTGACGCACCCGTTCACCACGGGCATTTTCCAGTTGTTCACCGTCATCCGGCAAATTCAGGCGGAACCAAGAGGTCCGCACCGTCCCATGCCCATCCAAGGCCGCTTCTTCCGACGTCTGAGCAAAGGCGTCGCCGCCCTCGCCGGACGTCTGCGGCGCGATGAGCGGGGCGCGATCGCCGTGCAGTTCGCGCTGCTGGCCCTGCCGCTGTCGATCCTCATCTTTGGCCTGGTGGACGTCGGACGTCTCAGTCTCCAGCGCCGTCAGATGCAGGACGCCCTGGACGCGGCGACCCTGATCGCCGCGCGTTCGACGGCCGCGACCGACGCAGAACTCGATGCTGCGGGCGACGCCGCGTTTCTGGCCGAAATCGCGGGGATGAACCTGGGCCTTACGGCGTCGAACTCGACCTTCACGGCGGGCACGAACAACCGCGTCGTCGGCTCGGTCACCGCCACCCTGAAGCCGATCATCGCCAATCTCTGGCAGAGCGGCGATTTTACCGTCACCGCCCGATCCGAGGTCGTCCGGTCGTCCAAGGACCTGGAAGTCGCCTTGGTGCTCGACATTACCGGCTCCATGGGCGGCACGAGGATCGCTGACCTCAAGGTCGCAGCGTCGGATCTGGTGGATATCATCGTCCGCGACACCCAGACGCCCTTCTACTCGAAGATCGCCCTGGTGCCTTATGCGGCCGGGGTCAATGTCGACACCTATGCCGACGCGGTCCGGGGGCCGGTTCCGGTGCGTAATGTCAGCAATGTCGATTGGTTGGCGGCAGGGACGTCGATCTCCGCCATCAGCAAGGCGTCCCAGGCGCTGGTCACCGCCAACAGCCACGGTCTCGCCACGGGGGACCGGGTCTACATCTCGGGGATCACCGCCAGCGGTTCAAACAGCATGTCGTCGCTGAATGGGAGTGTTTACACGGTCACCCGCGACAATAGTAATCGCGTCAGACTCGACGGGATCGATACGCGCGGCAAGTCGAACTATGGCGGCGGCGGCAAGATCCAAAAATGTCTGACCGCCGATTGCAGCCTTGTGGTGACGACCAGCGCCGGGCACGGCTTTTCAAGCGGCGACCAAATCAGCTTCACGGGGATCGGCGGCACGACCACGCTGAACGGCCAAACCCGCTCCATCACCAGCCTGACGAGCACGACGTTCGACACGGGCGTCGGCGGCCTCGGAACATCCGCCTATACCGGCGGGGGAACGGCGACCTGCGAGCAGAGCACGACGCCCGGATGTAAGCGTCTCGCCTACGTCAGCAACTGGGGCACGGATGAGGTGCGGTCCATCAGCGCTTGCGTCAGCGAGCGAACGGGGCCTCAGGCCTACACGGACGCCGCGCCCAGTACCGCCTATGTTGGAACGAACTACCCATCCACCGCGGCTGATTCTTATTCACCCAATCCCTGCCCGTCGGCGAAGATCACGCCGCTCACAAGCGACAAGGCTTCGCTTAAGGCGCAGATCAACGCTTACGCCGCAGGCGGCTCGACGGCAGGCCATATTGGTCTGGCCTGGGGTTGGTACATGGTCGCGCCGAACTTCGGCTATCTCTGGCCCAGCGCGTCGCAGCGTCCGGCGGCCTATAAGACCAAGGACCTGATGAAGGTCGTGATCCTGATGACTGACGGCGCCTTCAACACGCCCTATTGCAACGGCGTTATCGCGGCGAACGCTGGCAGCGGCAGCGGCAGCGACGATGATCACATCAATTGCAACGCGACGAACGGAGACTCGTTCTCGCAGGCGCGGGCGCTGTGCACGGCGATCAAGAACAGCGCCTATGACATCACGCTTTACACTGTCGGCTTCGACGTCGGTTCGGACGCCACCGCAAAGACCTTCCTGACCGACTGCGCCTCGGACTCGTCCAAGGCCTTCTTCCCCGCCACCGGCTCGGAGTTGAAGTCGTCGTTCAAGGCGATCGCCCAGGAGATCTCATCACTCCGGATCTCCAAATAGAAAAGCCCCGCCGGGTCCCGGCGGGGCTTTCTTGTCGCTGAGGCGGCGTGGGCTAGGCCAGCTTGATCTCGCGCAGGCGCTGCTGGAGGAATTCGTCAGCGGTGATCGACTCCGGATAACGATCCGGGTTTTCGGCCGTGACGCAGTTAGGCAGCGTCTTGATCTCGTAGTCTGACGCGAAATGCAGGAAGAACGGCGTCGAATAGCGCGGCACGCCGCGACGTTCCGGCGGCGGGTTCACCACGCGGTGCACCGTCGAGGGCAGGACGTTGTTGGTCAGGCGCTCCAGCATGTCGCCGATATTGATCACTAGGCAGCCGGGCGGCGGATTGATCGGCAGCCACTGGCCGTCGCGGTCCAGCACCTCCAGGCCGCCCTCTTCGGCGCCCAGCAGCAGGGTAATGGTGTTGATGTCGCCGTGGGCGCCGGCCCGCACGCCGGTAGCGTCTTGCGGGATCGGCGGGTAGTGCAGCAGGCGCAGCACCGAATTGCCGTCCTGGACGGTCGGCTTGAAGAAGTCGCGCTCCAGCTTCAGGTAGGTGGCGATCGCCTCCAGAACCTTGCCGCCCATGGCGTCCAGGCTGTTGTAGAGCCAGCTGACGTCGTGCTTGAACGCGGGGATCTCGGCCGGCCAGACGTTGTCGGCCATGTGGGCGCGGAAACGGTGTCCGGGCGGCAGGTCGCGGCCCATATGCCAGAATTCCTTCAGGTCGTAGTGGTCTGCGCCCTTGGCGGTCTCGACGCCGAACGGGATGTAGCCGCGCGCGCCGCCCTTGACCCCGGCGTACTGCTTCTTGGTCTCGACCGGCAGGGCGAAGAAAGCTTTTGCGGAGTCGACGGCGGCGTCGATGCGCGCCTGATCCAGATCATAGTCGGACAGCACCGCGAAACCGTAGCGTTCGAACGAGGCGCCAAGCTCCTGCGCGAAGCGCGAAAAGTCCTTGGCGTAGAGAGAGAAAGAAACCGGATCGATGGCGGAGGTGGACACGTCGGCGAGCCTTGGAATGAGTAAGTTCCTTCTTACTACACCGAGCGAGGAGAGAAACGAAGGCTGTTCGTCGTCGCGCGGCGCGAGGTCGGGAACTTGACCATAGGACGGGCGTTTGCCCGGGTGACTTGATCTACAGCAAAGAAGCGAGGGTTGCGACCATGCCGAAATTCGCCCGCAAGACGACGCTGGCCCTGGTGCTGATGAGCGCCGGCGCGCTGGCCGCCTGCACCACCACCGATCCCTACACCGGCATGCCGGTTCGGAATAACACCGGCACAGGCGCGCTGACCGGCGCGGGCGTCGGCGCGGTGCTGGGCTATCTGACCAACACCAACAAAGGCGAGCAGGGCCGCAAGAACGCGCTGATCGGGGCGGGCATCGGCGCCTTGGCCGGCGGCGCCATCGGCAATTACATGGACCGCCAGCAAGCCGACTTCCGCCGCAGCCTGGAGGGCTCGGGCGTGATGATCCGTCGTAACGGCGACCAGATTGTCCTGGTCATGCCCAGCGACGTGACCTTCGCCGTCGACCGTTCGGACGTGCAGCCGCAGTTCACCCGCGTGCTCGACGACGTGGCCCGGACGCTGAACGCCTATCCTCAGACCACGATCGACGTGGTGGGTCATGCCGACTCCAGCGGCCCGGACGACTATAACCAGACCCTGTCCGAACGTCGCGCCAGCGCCGTCGCCGGCTATCTGACGGGCCCGGGACGCGTCCTGACCGACCGCGTCTATGTGGCGGGCATGGGCGAGCGTGCTCCGATCGCCGACAACGCTACCGCCGAGGGCCGCGCTCAGAACCGACGGGTCGAGATCATCCTGCGCCCGTTGACCTAGGACCTGCCCCGGGGCGAGACGCCGGCTTGGCGGCTCGCCCTTAGGGGTATCCAGGTGTTGCTTTTCCCGTCCTTCGTCGCCAATTCGTCGTCCCAGACAGTGCGGCGCGAGGGCGAAGTGGCGAAGACAACAAGCGACATCAGTCTGACGAAGCAGGCCATGAGCCTGACGGAAGACCTGATGACGCCCAAGGCGGCCATCTACTGGACCGATCTGCTGGTGTCGGTCGGCGCCATGTGGGGCGGCTTCTTCCTGGCGATCACCACCTCGAACGCGGTGTTAGCGATCCTGGCCGGTCTCGTCAGCATGCTGGCGCTTTACCGGGCGCTCAGCTTCATCCACGAACTAACGCATATTCGCGATGACGAGGCGCCGGGGTTCCGGGTCGCCTGGAACGTGCTGGTCGGCGTACCGCTGATGACGCCGTCGCTGATGTACGAGGGCGTCCACAACATCCACCACATCAAGGACCGGTTCGGAACCAAGCTGGATCCGGAATACCTGCCCCTTTCGCACTTCACGCCGCTGAAGCTGGCCGGCTTTCTGTTCGTCGCCCTCCTGGCCCCGCTGGGCGTGGTTCTGCGCTCGGCGGTTCTGGTTCCGCTATCGTTCGTGGTTCCGCCGCTGCGGCGCTATCTGAAGACCAAGCTCTCGGCCCTGATCATCAATCCCGATTTCGCCCGCGAAGACCTCGGTCGCTGGCGCAAGGAATGGGTTGTTCAGGACGTGGCCTGTTGGCTTTGGTCCTGGGCGGTGATCGCGGCCACGGTCACGGGCGTCATTCCCCTCCGCGCCGTTCTGACCGGCTTGGTCATCTTCGCCTTGGCCACCTTGCTGAACCAGGCGCGCACCCTCGTGGCCCATCACTGGGACAACGACGGGGGCAAGATGACGCTCGAGGAGCAGTTCCTCGACTCGGTCAACGTGCCGCCGCCGAACCTGGCTTCCGAGCTGTGGGCGCCGGTGGGCCTGCGTTACCACGCGTTGCACCACCTTCTTCCCCGTCTTCCCTACCATAACATGGCCCAGGCTCACGCCCGGCTGACCGAGGCGCTCGGGCCGGACTCGCTCTATAATCGGGCGTCCGAGCCGGGCCTGTTTCAGGCGCTGGGGGACCTCTTTCGGCGCGTTCGTCTGAAGAGCGCGCAAACGGGGAAGCAGCCCGCACATTAAGCCGCGGTTGAGGCGTCTGGGCTAAGACGGCTCCGTATTGCACGGAGATCGCCGGGCGTGACCATCGCCGAGCCAGGGTTCGACTTTACCGCCGCCGGCCATCGGCTGGCCGCGCCCCTGCTCGACACCCTTTTGCCCCTGGGCTCGACCTTCTCTCTACTGTCCTTGACCTGTGCGCTGCTGATCGCGGGCGGTCACGTGATCTCAACGCGTCGCGCACGTGGCCGTCGAACTTCGGCGCGGCTGCTTGTGCGGGCGCTGTTTCCCCGCAAGGTCTGGCTGACCGCATCCAGTCGACTGGATCTGGTGTTCTTCGTGTTCAACATCTGGTGCGCGGGACTGCTGCTGGGCGGAGCGCTGTTGTCGGGGCAGGCGATCACCAAGGCGCTTTCGGGATGGCTGGGGGGCAGCCTCGGCGAAGGCCCGCTCGCCTCCACCCCGTGGCCTATCGTGACGGTGGCGGGAACGCTCGCTGGCTTCCTCGCCTATGAGCTGGGCTACTGGCTGGATCACTGGCTGAGCCACAAGGTCAAGTTCCTGTGGGCTTTCCACAAGGTCCACCACACCGCCGAGGTGCTGACGCCGCTGACCGTCTATCGCGTCCATCCCGTCGAGAGCCTGAAGTTCGCCAATATCGCGGCGCTGGCGACCGGCGGGACCGGCGGCGTTCTCGCGTGGATTTTCGGACCGGCCTGGCATCAGCCTTTGATCTTCGGGCAGAACGCCATCTTCCTGGTGTTCGCGATGAGCGTGATCCACCTGCAGCACTCGCACGCCTGGATGACGTTCAAGCCGTTCGGGAAATGGCTTCTCAGCCCCGCCCACCACCAGATTCACCACTCGGCCGATCCCGCCCATTTCGGCAAGAACCTGGGGAGTTGTCTGGCGGTGTGGGACCGGATGTTCGGCACCCTGCACGTGCCCGACCAGCGACCCGCATCGCTGACCTTCGGCGCCGTAGCGAGCGATCCGCACAGCCTGACCGGCGGCTTTGCGACGCCCTTCGTTGAAGCCTTCAAAGGCGAGCCGGCTCGAAGCCCGGTTCCGCTACCCGCAGAGTAGGGCTCAGTCGGCCCCTTCGCGTTGCGCGCGTTCGCGCAGTTCCTCGTCCAGGCTTGCCGTATCCCAGGCGCCGCCTCCGTCGCCGGGGCGCATGCGATGCAGGTCGGCGTTGAGCAGCCGATCCATGGTCTGGGCCGCATCGCGCGAGGCCAGGACATAGGCCTCCTCCTGACCCCACATCGGCCGCAGCTCCTCGAACATCCGCCGGTCGTGGCGACGGAAAAAGGCCGCCGCGCGATGGGCGCGATGGGCGCGGAAGCCCAGCTTCTGCAGCGCGGTCGAGCCGAGCGCCAGGGCGGCCTCGAAGGTCTCGCGCTCCACCGCGTCGGCCCCGTTCGACAGCAGGTCATAGGCGTGACGGCGGTCCCAGGCCCGAGCCAGGATGGTCAGGTTCGGGAAGGCCTTGCGGGCGGTCTCGACCAGTTCGACGGTCTTTTCCCGATCGTCGAGGGCGACAATCAGCATCCGCGCGTGGTCTGCGCCCGCCTGACGCAGCAGGTCCAGCCGCGTGGCGTCGCCATAGTGAACGCGGCGGCCGAAGCGGCGCAGCAGTTCGATCTGCTCGATATCGCTGTCCAGAACCGTCGACTTGAAGCCGTTCGCCGCCAGCAGGCGGCCGGTGACCTGTCCGAAACGGCCAAAGCCGGCGATGATGATGTCGGGCTCGCCCTCGTCGAAGTCGCCAGTGTCGGGCGTCACGTCGGGGATGGCCGCGTCCATCAAGGCCGCCACCCGCTCGTAGAGGATCATCGCCACCGGCGTCAGGGCCATCGAGACGGCGATGGCGGCGGTCAGCAACGCGGCCAGCTCAGCGCCGATCACGCCCGCGCCGACGGTGAAGGTCAAAAGCACGAAGGCGAACTCGCCGCCCTGGGCCAGAGCGGTGGCGACGGCGAGGGCGCCGCGCTTGGGCGCGCCGAACAGCCGGGCGATGCCGTACATGACCAGAAACTTCAGCAGCATCAGGCCGATGACGAGCCCCGCCAGGGTCAGAGGCTGGCGCGCGACCAGAGGCAGGTCCACGCCCGCGCCAACGGTCATGAAGAAGAGGCCCAGCAGCAGGCCCCTGAACGGCTCGATGTCGGTTTCCAGCTCGCGTCGGAACTCGCTCTCGGCCAGCACCACGCCCGCCAGAAAGGCGCCCAGCGCCGGCGAAAGGCCCACGGTCTGCATCAGGCTGGCCACGGCCACGACGATCAGCAGAGCCGAGGCGGTGAAGATCTCGCGCAGGCGGGCCTTGGCGATGAAGCGGAACAGAGGCCGCACCAGATAGCGACCGCCACCGACCACGGCCGCGACGGCGGCGAGCACCGACAGGGTCTGGGCCCAGACCGGCAGGTGCGAAACGAGGCTGGCGCCATGGCCGCCGGCCTCCGCCGCGTGCTGCGGCGCGCCGATGGCCAGCAGGGGCAGAAGGGCGAACAGCGGGATGACCGCCAGATCCTGCAACAGCAGCACCCCGAAGGCGGCTCGTCCGACAGGTCCTTGGCGCAGACCCTTCTCATCCAAGGTCTGGAGAACGATGGCCGTGGAGGACATGGCCAGCACCAGGCCCACGGCTAGCGCCGTCTGCCAGGGCAGGCCCAGGGCCAGCGCCGCGGCCGCAATGGCCAGGGCAGTGCCGACCACCTGAGCCCCGCCAAGGCCGAAGATCGCCTTGCGCATGTCCCACAGCATCGAGGGCTGAACCTCGAGGCCGATCAGGAACAGCAGGATCACGACGCCGAACTCGGCGAACTTCATTACGTCGGCTTGATCGCCGACCAGCGACAGGGCGAAGGGGCCGATCACCACGCCGGCGATGAGGTAGCCCAGCACCGACCCGAGCCCGAGCCGCTTGGCGATCGGCACCGAGACGACGGCGGCGCCCAGATAGACCAGGGTCTGGGTCAGGATGTTTTCCATGGCTCAGGCCTCCGTCTTGGTGGGCAGCAGCGAAGCGATCCGCGCCTTGTAGCGCTCAGCCTCCGCCTTCAGCGCCGCATCGTCCTTGACCGAGGCGCCGTGCACCACGAACGGCGTCTCCCAGACCATGCCGCAAAGATGCGCCGTCTGCTCTAGCGGGCGCAGGAATTCGTCCATCGAGAAGCGGTTGTAGCCGTGCGCGTGATAGGCCTTGGCGCTGGCGCCGGTGGTGCAGGCCACGAACAGTGTCTTGCCCTTGAGCGCCTCGCCATCCTCGCCGTAGGCGAAGCCGTGCAGCCAGACGAGATCCAGCCACTCCTTCAGCAACGCGGGGGTGGAATACCAATAGAGGGGGAACTGCAAGGCCACGACCTGATGAGCCCTGAGCGCCGCCTGCTCGGTTTCGATGTCGATCACGAAGTCGGGATAGGTCTCGTACAGATCCTTGAAGGTGACGCCAGCGTAGCCCTTCGCCGCCTTGGCCAGGGCGCGATTGGCGCGAGACCGTTCAAGCGCCGGGTGCGCCAGCACCAGCAGCACTCCGGAGGTGGCGGGCGTCATGGCGCCGGTGCTAGCGTCGGTCATCAAGCAGCCCTTCGGGAAAATAATTCATCAAGGGTTGAATTTCTTCGCGGCTCGGGCGACACGCTTCGCCCAGCACGGGACGTATAAGTTCCGGAACAGGGAGACACCATGGTCGACAAGGTGAAGAAGGACGCCGTCGAAGCCCTTGCCGGGCTTTTGTTCGACGGCATGACCATCATGGCCGGCGGGTTCGGCCTCTGCGGCATCCCGGAAAACCTGATCGCGGCGATCCGCGAGGCGGGAACCAAGGACCTCACGGTCATCTCCAACAACTGCGGCGTCGACGGCTTTGGCCTGGGGATCCTGCTGGAGAACCGCCAGATCAAGAAGATGGTCTCGTCGTATGTGGGCGAGAACAAGCTGTTCGAACAGCTCTACCTCTCGGGCGAGCTCGAGCTGGAGTTCAATCCTCAGGGCACCCTGGCCGAGCGCATCCGCGCTGGCGGCGCGGGCATCCCCGCCTTCTTCACGCGGACCGGCTACGGCACCCTGGTGGCCGAGGGCAAGGAGACCCGCGAGTTCGACGGCGAGATGTATGTGATGGAGCGCGGCCTGACCGCCGACCTGTCGATCGTCAAGGCCTGGAAGGCCGACGCCGAAGGCAACCTGATCTATCGAAAGACCGCCCGGAACTTCAATCCCATGATGGCCACGGCCGGTAGGAAGACCGTCGTCGAGGTCGAGCAACTGGTCGCGATCGGCGAGCTCGACAAGGACGCTATCCATACGCCCGGCATCTATGTCGACCATATCGTCAAGGGCGCGAAGTTCGAGAAGCGTATCGAGCGCGTGACCACTCGCCAAAAGGAACAAGCGTAATGGCCTGGACGCGCGATGAGATGGCGGCCCGCGCCGCCAAGGAGCTGCAGGACGGCTTCTACGTGAACCTCGGCATCGGCATTCCGACCCTGGTGGCGAATTACATCCCTGAGGGCATGCATGTGACGCTGCAAAGCGAGAACGGCATGCTGGGCATGGGCCCGTTCCCATTTGAGGGCGAGGAAGACGCCGATCTGATCAACGCCGGCAAGCAGACGATCACCGAGCTGGACTCCAGCTCGTATTTCTCGTCGGCCGACAGCTTCGCGATGATCCGCGGCGGCCACATCGCCCTGTCGATCCTGGGCGGCATGCAGGTGGCGGAGAACGGCGACCTCGCCAACTGGATGGTGCCCGGCAAGATGGTCAAGGGCATGGGCGGGGCCATGGACCTGGTGGCCGGCGTCAAGCGCGTGGTGGTGGTCATGGACCATTGCGAGAAGTCGGGCGCGCCCAAGCTGCTCAAGCAGTGCACGCTACCCCTGACCGGCGCCGGGGTGGTCGACCTTCTGATCACGGAACTGGGCGTGTTCGAGATTAATCGCGGCAAGACGCCGGTGAAGCTGATCGAGCTGGCCCCCGGCGTTACGGTCGACGAAGTCAGGGCCAAGACCGAGGCCGCGTTCGAGGTTGCCGTTTAATCACCGAACAAGCCAGTAAGGGTGCTCCAGGGTGAGCGCCACATAGCGCGCCGTCGCCTTTCCATAGGCGGCGGCGATCGCGTTAAGGGTCGCCACCGGATCGCTGTCGCGCGGATCGATGACCCTGTCGGCGCGCGGCGGTTTGGCGGGCGCGATGATCGTCAGTCCTTGCCGCGAAGTCGCGTTTCGGCTGGCGAAGGCTTCGGAACGGTTGGTGCGCGACCAGGCGTCCAGCGCCGTCGCGAAGGCCAGATCGTCAAAGCCGTCTGAGATCCGGATGGAGACTTTCTCCGCGCGCCAAGCGTTCATCCAACCCGATAGTCCGGCCAGAGCCGCATCACCGTTCACCCGGAACGCCGCACCGTTGTGGGCCTGGACCGGAAGGGGCAGGTTCAGTCGCGCCGCCGTGTTCCGCATCGTGTCTTCGCCGGCCAGGTCGCGGAGCAGCGCCAGGCTGGCGGGAATGGAGGCGGTGACGCCGGCCGTCGTGGTAACGGCGCCGTCGACGATCCAGCGTTGGTCACGGCGCCACCGGACCTTGGGAAAAGCCTTGGCCAGACGGTTCAGTTCGTACCAGTGGGTGGTCGCGGTCCGGCCATCCAAGAGCCCCGCCCGCGCCAGAGTTTCCGCGCCTGCGCAGATCGAGACGATCCGGGCCCCGCCCCGGGCCTGTTCGCGCAGCCACGCGTCGCGCGCCGGGTCATAGGCCGGCATCAGGAACGGGACGACGATCACATCCGGACGTCGGCGCAGGTCGGCGTAGGTCGTCTGAGGCTGTACCCACGCGCGGCCGGGCATAAGGCGCACGGGCGCCAGGCTGGGGGCGATGATCTTGACCTCGACCGCGCCCGACTCGGCGAGCACCGCATAAGGCGCGATCAGATCCGTGGTCTCGACGCCGCGCGGATCGGCGAGGATCACGACGAGGGGCTTGGCGAGGGCCGGACCGGCGGCCAGCAAGGCGAAGAGAAATGCGAGAAGCCGAAGCATGGATGTCTCCCTGTAACGGGGAAAGCATCGTGGGCGGCGCGCAAAGCGAAAGGACGGTGATCCCTCGAAAGCCGCCAGCCTTACTGTGGGCTCCGCTTGGGTGGGGGCGGCAGGCCGGTGACGGGGTCGCGAGGCAGCGGCGCGAAGCCCTCGGCGATGAAAAGATCGATCCTCCGAGACCGGGTCTTGTCCAGCCGGACGCGCGCGATCTCCAGTCCTGAGACCGCCTTGAAATCCTGCTCGATCTCGGGGCGATAGCCGCCTTCCAGGCTGACGATCAGCGCCCGGCGGCCGTAGTCGACGTCGAGGGGCGTTTCGGTTTCCGCCTGGTTCTGGGCATAGGCCTCGTGCACCCACATCCGCAGCGGCGGCGCGCCGGGCTGACCGAAATAGTCCCGGCCGTAATAGGCGGCGGCGTTGTAGACAAAGCGGTCGTCCATGGCCACGGCGCTGAGCGGACCTCGCAGGGCCTGCTCCTCCCGGGTTCGGGCGATGATGGCCGCGACGGTCTGATCCCAGCCCCGCACGCGCTTGAAGCCATTGGAAAGGCCAACGGCGTCAGCGACCTTCGGGTTGACCATGCAGACCACAAAGAAGGCGGCGAACAGCGCCTGCAAAGCAAGGCCGCCGATCAGCCAGCGGCGCGCGTTCCAGCGCGTCATCCAGCCGGCGACGAGCACTGAGCCGCCGACGAACGCGGCGCCGGCCCAGTTGGCGTTGGCGCGAGAGACGAACGCCTCGGCCGCCACCACGATCAGGGGCGGAAGTGCAAAGCACAGCAGAAGCAGATCCGGCGACTGGACCTTTTTCTTAACGCCGAGCCAGAGCGCGCCGCCGGCCAGCACGGCGAAGGGCAGGGGGCCGAATACACCGAACTGCGAGCCCACGAACTCGATCAGTTCCCGGAAATTGAAGAGTTGCTGGGCGCTCCAGTTGGCGTTGGCGGCCGTGTGCTTGACGGTCGAAAACTGGTGGCTGGCGTTCCAGGCGAGGTTCGGCGCGAGGACCAGGACGAAGGCCGATAGGAAAACGGCGGCGGTCGCTGGGCTCCAGCGTCGCCGCGCGTCCTTGGAGACCAGAAAGTGCAGGGCGATGCTGCCGAGCGCATAGATCGCCGCGTATTTCGACAGAAACGCCAGGCCCAGCGCGGCGCCCAGTCCGGCCGCGACCGGCGCGCGCAGCTTTAGCTCCGCGCCGGGGAGCGCGACATAGGCCCAGATCGTCAGGGACAGGAAGAACAGCAACGGCGCGTCGGTCGCCATCAGGCCCGAGGACAGCACCACACCCGGCATCAAGCTGTAGATTGCCGCCGCCGCCAGTCCGGTCCATCCGCCGTAGAGCCGCTGGGCGATCCTGTAGACAACGAGCGCCGTGGCGCCGTGCAGGAGAGGCGCCGAAAGCCGCACCCAGGCCTCGGCGTCGCCGCCCAGCGTCGTGGTCAGCCAGATCAGCCAGGCGATCATCGGCGGCTTGGAGAAATAGCCGAAGGCCAGCTCCCGCGACCACAACCAGTACTGCGCCTCGTCGGGGTAGAGCTCCAATGGCGTCAGGAACAAGGCCGCCAGACGCACGATTGTCAGCCCGCCAACCATCAGCAGCGTCAGCCGCCACGCGCGGGTCTCGATCGAAGGCGGCGAAGCGTCGGGCGCGGTCTGCATGACGCCTGATTAGCCAAGTAAAAAAAATCTGACCACTTCTTCCGCGTTTTTAGGCGATTGTGACACTTTGCGGGCGGGCGTGGCCTTTCCGTCACCAAACCTTCTAAATCTTTCGATAAACGGCCCGCAACGGCACGAAACTGTGCGACCCAACGCGAGCGTGCCGATGAATGAGGGGATCCTTCAGATGAACATGAAACATTTCGCCCTGGCGACGACCGCCCTGGTCGGCGGCATGATGCTCGCCGGCGCCGCCTCGGCCCAGTCGACCGCCTCGCAAGCCACGGAAGTCGACAAGGTTGTCGTCACCGCTTCGGGCCAACGGGCCGTCAGCGGTCTGATCGCCGAAACCGCGCCGAAGTCGAAGTCGTCGATCAACCAGGAATACATCGACAAGCAACCGGCTGGTCAGACCATCCTGGACACCCTGAACCAGACCCCGGGTCTGTCGTTCACCAACAACGACCCCTACGGTTCGTCGGGCGGTAACGTCCGTCTGCGTGGTTTCGACGGCAACCGCATCTCGCTGACGTTTGACGGCATCCCGCTGAACGACACCGGCAACTACGCCATCTATTCGAACCAACAGCTGGACGGCGAACTGATCAGCCGCGCCTCGGTCAACATGGGTACGACCGATGTCGACAGCCCGACCGCCTCGGCCGTCGGTGGTACGATCAACTACACCACCCTGACCCCGACCAACGACTTCAGCGGCATGCTGCGTGGCTCGATCGGCGAGAACAATTACCGCCGCGTGTTCGGCGTGGTGAACAGCGGCGAATTCGGTCCGTTCGGCACCAAGGCCTGGGTCGCTGGCTCGTACCAGAAGTACGACAAGTTCAAGGGTCCGGGCACCCTTGAGAAGAAGCAGTTCAACGCCCGTCTGTACCAGAACCTTGGCAATGGCGACTTCGCCAGCCTCGCGTTCCACTACAACGAGAACCGCAACAACAACTATCGCTCGCTGACCCTGGCTGAGTACCGCGCCTTCGGTCGTAACCTCGACTTTACCGAGACCTGCACGACCCGCACGCTGAACACCGCGACGGCTACGATCACCGAGGTTGCGCCGACGATCCCGGGTAACTGCGTCGACTTCTATGGCCGTCAGGTCAACCCGTCGAACACCGGCAACATCCGTGGTCAGTTCCTGTACCACATCACGGAGAACCTGCGCTTCACCTTCGACCCGTCGTTCCAGTACACTCTGGCCGATGGCGGTGGTCAGCTGGGCACGATGTCGGAAACCGACGGCCGCGTCCGCGGCACCAGCACCGCAGCGGGTAAGGACCTGAACGGCGACGGCGACACCGCCGACACCGTGGCCTTCTTCACCCCGTCGGTCACCAACACCCGTCGCTACGGCCTGACCTCGTCGCTGATCTGGGACATCAACGACCAGCACCGCGTCCGCGTCGCCTACACCGGCGACTTCGGCCGTCACCGTCAGACGGGCGAGTACACCACCCTGAACGCCGACGGCACCACCACCAACGTGTTCGGTGGCAAGGATGGCAACGGTCAGAAGGTGTTCGGCGCCGACGGCAGCTTCCTGCGCGGTCGCGACCGCTTCTCGATCGCCAACCTGAACCAGGTCGCCTTCGAGTACCAAGGCAAGTTCATGGACGACAAGCTGCGCCTGTCGGCGGGCGTCGTCAGCAAGAACTTCAAGCGTGAGCTGAACCAATACTGCTACTCGCAAGACGGTTCGAGCAACGTGCGCTGCACCAGCGAAACCCCGAACGCCACGCTGGCCAACGGCAACGTGACCTTCGCCGGTTCGTCGACGCAGTACATCAAGCCGTACAAGGCTGAGAAGAAGTACGACAAGGTTCTGCCGAACGTCGGCCTGAACTACGAACTGGCTCCGAACAACTACGTGTATGTCAGCTACGCCGAAGCGCTCTCTGCTCCGCGTACGGACAGCCTCTACACCGTGAAGCGTCTGGCCAACGGCACTGTGACGAACCCGGGCGTGCAGCCGGAAACCACCCAGGCCTTCGACGTCGGCTACCGCTATCAGACGCCGGACGTGGTCGCTCAAGTGGCTCTGTGGACCAACAAGTTCCAGAACCGCATCGTCAGCGCCTATGACGACACCCTGGGCATCTTCGTCGACCGCAACGTCGGCGACGCCAAGGGCTACGGCCTGGACGCCAACGCGTCGTGGCGCCTGGAAGAGTACCTGAGCGTCTTCGGTTCGTTCTCGTACAACCACAGCGAACTGAAGTCGAACATCCCGCTGAACGGTCAGTTCCTGCCGACCAAGGGCAAGTTCATCGTTGAGACGCCGGAAATCACCTTCGGCGGCGGCTTCGACTGGAACATCACCGAGGCCCTGCGCCTGTCGATGGACCTGAAGTACACCGGCGAGCGTTGGTCGACCGACGTCAACGACGAAAAGACGCCAGCCTACACGATCACGAACGTCAGCGTCCGCTACGACCTGCCGTTCGCCGAGAAGACCTACGTCCAAGTCAACGTGAAGAACCTGTTCGACGAGGACTACTTCGGCAGCATCAGCAGCCGGAACAACGCCGTGACCATCACGGGCGTGCAGAACGGCTCCGCGCCGACCTACGCCGTGGGCTTCCCGCGCACGGTTCAGGCCAGCATCACGACCCGCTTCTAAGCGGCGTCGGCTTCGCCGATCCTCAAAGAGAAGGGCGGCCCGTCTGGGCCGCCCTTTTTCTTTGTCGTATTGGTTTGCTAATGAGGCGCCGCTTGACCCCGGCGTCGTGAGGGGCCATCTGCGCCCCCTTCGTTCCTCCCGACCGCTTTCCTTGGGCCTTCGAATGACCGTGACCGTTCCCGCCGAATGGGCTCCGCACCGCGCCATGTGGGTGGGTTTCCCCAGCCACGCCGAGCTTTGGCAGGAGGATCTGGAGCAAGCTCAGCAAGAGGTCGCCGACCTTGCGCGCGCCCTGGCCGGGCCGGGCGCCGAGCGCGTGCGCCTGATGGTGGTCGGCGATGAGGCTGAGTCCGCCGCCCGCGCCCTGCTGTCCGACACGACGGTCGAGATCGTCCGGGGCCAGTTCGGCGACATCTGGCTGCGCGACACCGGCCCGATCTTCATCGACGACGCCGGCAAGGCCGTCGCCGCCGGCTTCAAGTTCAACGGCTGGGGCGGCAAGTACAGCCTCGAGGGCGATGACATCGTCGCCGAACAGATCGCCGCCGCGTCGGGGGCGCCGCTGGTCCGCAACGACTTCATTTTGGAAGGCGGCGCGCTGGACCATGACGGCAACGGCACGATCCTGACCACGCGCCAGTGCCTCTTGAACGACAACCGCAACGCCGGCTGGGACGAGACCACGGCGAATGCGGCCCTGACCCAGGCGCTGGGCGCCAAGAAGGTGCTGTGGCTGGGCAAGGGTCTCAAGAACGACCACACCGACGGTCACGTCGACAATCTGGCCCGCTTTGTCGCGCCGGGTGTCGTCGCCTGCCCGATGGGCTACGGCCTCGATGATCCGAACGCGGACATCTATGGCGACACCGCCAAGATGCTGGCCGGCATGACCGACAGCCGCGGCTCGCCGCTGCAGGTGGTCCGCATCCCGTCGCCGGGCAAAATCCTGGACGAGGACGGCGAGCCGATCCCGGCCTCGCACATGAACTTCCTGATCGCCAACGAGGCCGTGATCGTACCGATCTACGCCGAGGAGTCCGGCGCCTTCGCCGTCGAGGTGATCAAGGGCCTCTTCCCGGAACGCCAGGTGATCGGCCTGCCGTCCACCGCCATCCTGACGGGCGGCGGCTCGTTCCACTGCATCAGCCAGCAAGAGCCGGAGACCGCCTGATGGCCCGCACGCTCAGCGTCGCCGCGATCCAGACCGCGTATGGCATGGATATGCAGGCCAACATCAAGAAGACAGAAGGCTTCATCCGCGAAGCGGCGTCGAAGGGCGCGCAGGTGATCCTGCCGTCGGAACTGTTCCAGGGGCCGTACTTCTGCGTCGCCCAGGAGGAACGCTGGTTCGCGGAAGCCCACCCATGGCGCGAGCATCCTGTCGTCAAGGCCATCGCGCCGCTGGCCGGCGAACTGGGCGTCGTGATCCCGATCTCGATCTTCGAGCGCGAGGGACCGCACTATTTCAACAGCCTCGTCATGGCAGACGCCGACGGCTCGTTGATGGGCGTCTATCGCAAGAGCCATATCCCCGACGGTCCGGGCTATATGGAGAAGTACTACTTCCGGCCCGGCGACACGGGCTTCAAGGTCTGGGACACCCGCTTTGGCCGGATCGGCGTCGGCATCTGCTGGGACCAGTGGTACCCGGAGTGCGCCCGCGCCATGGCCCTGATGGGCGCCGAGGCCCTGTTCTATCCGACCGCCATCGGCAGCGAACCGCATGATCCGAGCCTGGACACCGCCCTGCCGTGGCGGCGGGCGATGCAGGGGCACGCCGTCAGCAATGTCATCCCGGTGATCGGCGCCAACCGCATCGGTTTCGAGCCCTGGGACGGTTATCCGAACGGCGGCCAGACGTTCTATGGCTCGTCCTTCGTAGCCGACCATCGCGGCGACCTAGTGTCGGAACTGGGCCGCGCCGACGAGGGCCTGGTTAGCGCGACCTTCGACCTCGACTTCCTGACAACGCATCGCGCCGCCTGGGGCTTCTTCCGTGATCGACGCCCCGAATTCTATACCGCCCTGGCCAACGGCCGGCCGGCGTGATCCAGACCGACCGCCTGGTGTTGCGCCCGGCGGTCGACGCTGATCGGGACGCCATCGCCGCGATGAACGGCGACACGCGCGTCAGTGACTGGCTGGGCGGCCCGATCGACCGGGCCGCCAGCGACGCCTTCATCGACCGAGTGATGGCGCATCAGGCCGAGCATGGTTTCGGCTTCTGGGTGGCGGAGCGCCGCGCGGATCATCGCGTGATCGGCATGGCTGGGGTCTGGTGGGTTCCGCCAGAAATGGCCATGCCGGACCAGGTCGAGATCGGCTGGCGCTTGCATCCCGACGCCTGGGGGCAGGGCTACGCAACCGAGGCCGCGCAGGCCTGCCTGGACTATGGCTTCACGATTCTCGAGCGCCCCGAGATCATTGCGTTCACGGCCCGGGCCAATCTGGCGTCTCAGGCCGTGATGCGCCGGATCGGCATGACGCCGGTCCCGGATCAGGATTTTGATCACCCCCGCTTGCCGGCGGACCATCCGCTTAAAGCCCATGTGGTCTTTGTCGCTCGTCCCTAGGGGCGCGGGCCGAGCCGTTTAGCCATCTAGCCGTTGCAGCTGGACGGCGGACCTTTGGCGCGCGAAGCGATCACCTCGGCCCGCGCCTTGGCCAGGTCGGCGGCGAAGGTCGGTTCGTCGTGCAGGCGGGTCACAAGGGCCGAGCCCAGATAACGACCGGCTTCGACATCGCTCTGATAGTGGACGCCGCAGACCAGCCGGCTGTCGCCGAACGCCTTGCCGCGGGCCAGGACAACACCGGCCTTGTCGGGAACCAGCTCGGCGATCACCGACGCCCAGGCCCAGCCAATCATTCCATGGCCGGACGGATAGGAGCCGTCCGTTTCGATCCAGGGTTCGCGAGGAACGCAGATCGGCTTTGCGTTGCCAACAGGCGGGCGCGGTCTTTTGAACATGGCCTTGGCCGGCTGATAGATCTTGGCGGCGTCGTCGGTCATGCGCAGAAGCATATGGGCGAGGGTCGGGGTCGCCTCTGCGCTGAGCGTCACCCCGGCGGCGCAGGAAAAGCTCTTCAACCCGTTCGCGCCCGAGAGATCCGCGTCGGTGATGGCCTGGCGCCAGCTCTCGGTGTTGACCAGCTTCCGGCTCTGCTCGAACTGAGCCTGATCGGCCTTTCCACGCGGGGAGTCCGGCGTCGGAGGCGGGCCGATGATCAGGGCCGCATCGAGACCACCGTCGCCGCTTAGGTAGCCCGGGGGTGGCTTCGTCCAGCCCGCCGACGGCGGTGCGGTCTGCACCACCGGTCCCGTCGGCGGCGCGTCGAAGGCTGAGCAACCGACCAGGAGGGTCGTTATCGCGATCAGCGCCAGACGGGGCATGGGTGTTTTCCTGGCAACAACAGGACGGCGAATTGTCCGTCAGAGGAACGTGACCGCAAAAGCGGATTGACGAATAGATATGTTATTTCATAACAGCTTTGAGCGGCCGTTTCCACGCTCGCGTTCATTTCGTCCAGGACAAACCATGTTCCGTCGCGCCGTCCTTTCCGCCGTGAGCCTTGTCGCGCTCGCCGCTGCTGCTTCCGCCCATGCCGATGCCCCTGCCGCCCCGGCCGATGGCGCGGAGGACACGCAGGTCTCCAAGGTCGTGATCACCGCCGCTCCCTATCCGGTGTCGCTCGACACGGTCACCAGCAGCGTCAACATCATTACGCGCGACCATCTGGACCTGGCGCCGCCGGCCGGCCTCGGGGACATGCTGAACGGTCAACCGGGTCTGCGCTCGACCGCTTACGGGCCCGGCGCAAGCCGTCCGATCATCCGCGGTCTCGCCGGTCCGCGCGTAATGATCCTGGAGAACGGCGTTGGCCAGGTCGACGCGTCGTCGCTGTCGCCTGATCACGCTGTGGCGTCCGATCCTGGCGAGGCCTCGCGCATCGAGGTGCTGCGCGGACCGTCCACCCTGGCCTACGGCGGTTCGGGGATCGGCGGGGTCGTCAACATCATCGATGACCGCGTGCCGTCGAGCCCAGCCGAGAACGGCTTCGAGGGCCGCATCGCCGGTTCGCTCTCGTCGGTCGATGATGGCCGCTCGATCAACGGTTCGGCCAAGTTCGGCCGCGGACCGCTGGTCTTTGCCATCGACGCGGATCATCGTGAAAGCAGCGACTACAAGGTTCCGACGACGCCGGTCTCGTCGCGCCTGGCCATGCGCGACGGCCTGACGCTGGATCCCGACAAGACGGTCAAGAACACCGACGTCGAGGTCGACGCCTATGGCGCGGGCGTGTCCTACGTCCACGATCGCGGCTTTTTCGGTTTTGCGGTCAAGAAGACCGACATGACCTACGGCGTGCCGTACCTCCAGATCCTGGCGCCGATCGACCCTGACGCCGAAGGACCGGTTTCCATCCATCTGCAACAAACGCGCTATGACCTGCGCGGCGAGCAGGATGTGGATCTTGGGCCGTTCGCGAAGATCCGCCTGTCGGCCGGCCACGCCAAGTACGAGCACGCCGAGGTTTCGGTCGAGGACGGCGAGGTGGGCACCCGCTTCCTGTCCGACGGCAATGAAGGCCGCGTCGAACTGGTCCAGAAGGAACGTGACGGCTGGCAGGGCGCTGTGGGCTTCCAGGCCCTGGAACGGCATTTCCAGGCGATCGGCGACGAGGCTTTCGTGCCGTCGACCGACATCAAGGAGTACGGGATCTTCACGCTGCAGCGCCTGGACAAGGGGGACTGGGGCCTCGACGCGGGTCTTCGCTTCGACAGCCGCGAACTGAAGACCGACCTTACCAAGCGCTCGTTCGACAATGTTTCCGGCTCGCTCGGCTTGTTCTACAAGCCGGCCGACAAGCAGTTCGCAGCCCTGACGCTATCCCGCAACGGTCGCGCCCCCACCGAGTTCGAGCTGTTCGCCGACGGTCCGCACCCGGGTACGGGCGGCTACGAGGTGGGCGATGCTACGCTGAAGTCCGAGAAGGTGACCTCGTTGGAGGCGACCTACCGCTACACCGGCGAGCGTCTGCGGCTGGAGGGCCACCTGTGGGGCGCTCGCTACAACGGCTTCATCGAGGAAAAGCCCACCGGCGCCGTCGAGGACGGCCTGCCTGTGTTCCAGTACTTCCAGACGGACGCCAAGTTCCACGGCGCCGAAGCCGAGGCCTCGTACACGGCTTGGAGCGACGGCGACAAGGCGCTGAAGCTTGAGGGCGTTTACGACTGGGTGCGTGGCTCTACCGACCTCGGTATCCCCGCCCGTGTGCCCTCTTGGGCGCTGACCAGCCGCGTGGTCTGGAGCGCGCCTCGTGTTCAGGCCCAGGCTGAAGTGCGTCGTGTCGCTAGCCAGAACCGCGTCTCGACCTTCGAGTTGCCGACCGATGGCTACACGCAGGTGAACGCCATGGTGACCTTCAAGCCGATCGCGGACTCTCCCTTGCGCCTGTTCGTCGATGGCCGAAACCTGACCAACGAGACGATCCGCGAGCACACTTCGTTCCTAAAGGACTTCGCGCCCGCGCCGGGCCGTTCCGTCCGCGCCGGCTTTGCCTGGCGCTTCTAGCGCCCGCCGAAAGGTGGGCCTCGGCCAGCCCCAACGAGCCCCACCCCGCGCCGGGGCCTGGATGATTTCCGGGCCTCGGCGTTGCCGAATCAAGGCCAAGATTGCCGCAGGAGGTGGGATCGGCTAGAACCGCGAGCCTTTGCGGTCCTCCTCGAAGCGTTCGAGCGATCGCGCCAATTTTCTGTCGTAGAGCTCTTCATGACCACGCCCCAGTCCGCCGGCGAAATCACTGGCAACGTCCTGTTCTATAACGCGCCCGAGCCCCTGAACCGCGAGCAGCACGCCAAGCTGGCGCTGGTCCACAAGGACAAGCCCTATGCGTTCGCCGCCGCCGGCACCGCCGTTCCGCTGACGGTGTCGGAATTCGGCCCGGCCGCCCTGACCTTCCCGGTCATCTTCGCCGGCGACGACAAAGTGCCGCTGGCCGTGATGGGCCTGAACCAGCAGGAGAACCTGTTCGTCGGTGCCGACGGCTCGATCGAACCGAACGTCTACATCCCGGCCTACATCCGCCGCTATCCGTTCGTGCTGGCCAACGATGACACCCAAGAGCGCCTGATCGTCTGCATCGATCGCGGCAGCGACCTGCTGAGCGAACAAGGCCAAACGCCGCTGTTCGACGCTAAGGGCGAGCCGACCGAATACACCCAGAACTGCATCAAGTTCTGCGACGACTTCGAAATCGAGCGTCGCCGCACCGACACGTTCGTCCAGATCCTGAAGGACAACGACCTGTTCGAGCTGAAGAAGGCCACCTTCCAGCCGACCGACGAGGCCGGCGCTCCGGCCGGCGAGCCGGTCACGGTCGCCGAGTACTTCGGTGTTTCGGAAGAGAAGCTGAACGCCCTGCCGGCCAAGAAGCTGAAGGAGCTGCAGGAAAACGGCGCGCTGGGCCAGATCTACGCCCACCTCGTGTCGCTGCTGGGTTGGGATCGCCTGATCAACAAGACCATGATGAAGCAGGCCGACGCCGCGAACCTGAACTAAGGTTTCGCTTCGACTGACAAAGAAAGGGCGGCGAGCCAGACTCACCGCCCTTTTTCTTTACCGCGATCAGCGCGCGAAAATGCTGCGCGTGAGACAGGAAAAGACCAGCCGCCCGGCTTCGTCGAGGACGTCGTGCTGGGCGATCACGATCCCCTTGCCCTCGCCGACCGGATCCTTGCCCATGATGGTCATGCGGCCACGGAGCAGCTCGCCGACGGGCGGATTGCGCATCCAGCGCAGGGCGTCGACGCCCAGCCGCTTGGTCTGGGGCCACCCGGCGCTCGCTTCGGAATCCAGCCGCGTCCAGATCGCGAAGATCATGGCGTCCGGCGCGCCGTTCTCGACCGGCCAGCCGGGCGCGAACGCGGCGATGAAGGCTTCCAGAGCCTTGGCGTCGACCGCGCGTGTGCCCAGCGTCACGACCTGACCGATCTCGATATCGTCGAAGGCGGCGGGCATCAGCGTCTCCAGATGATTCCACGCCTGACTGTCTGTTGGGCCTTGGCCATTGTCGAGAGCCGGCGGGCGGTCCATGTGTACCGCTCAGCTCTTTTCCGTGTCCGGGCCAGCGCATGTTTCTGAAGAAAATCGTCCTCGCCCTGCAGGCCGCGTTGCTCGCGACGCTTCTGGGCGGCCAAGCCCTGGCGGGTCCAATCGTCAATTCGGGCCATATCGAGTCTGAACTGGTCGCTCAGGAAGCGGGCATCGCGCCCGGCGGCACGATCTACGTGGCGCTCCGCCAGAAGATCGTGCCGGGGTGGCACACTTACTGGCGCAACCCCGGCGACGCCGGCGAGCCGACCAAGATCACCTGGACCCTGCCGGCGGGCTGGCGCGCCGGCGACATGGTGTGGCCGACTCCGAAGAAGACCCGTCTCGGTCCGTTGCTCGACTATGCCTATGAGGGCGAGGTCCTGATCCCCGTACCGATCACGGCGGCCGCCGATGCCAAGCCAGGCACGACGCTGAGCCTCACCGCTGACGTCTTCTACCTGGTCTGCGAACAGGTCTGCATCCCTGAAGAAGCCAAGCTTTCGCTGCTGCTGCCGGTCGTCGCCGACGCGCCCAAGCCTGATCCCAAATGGGGCGCGGTGATCGGCAAGGTGCTGGCCGACGCCCCCAAGCCAGCCGGCCTCAAGGCCGTGTTCAAGCTTGAAGGACAGACCCTGAAACTGGCCGTGACCGGCGGCCCCCTGAAGGACGCGGACATGGCTGGCGCCTATTTCTTTCCGTACTCGCCCAAGGTCATCGAGCATGCGGCGGAGCAGGCGATCGAGCGCGGCCCCGAGGGGCTGACCCTGACGCTAAAGCCGGGCTACGACTTTGTCGGCGGCGGAACGCCTCCAGGCGAGCTTGCCGGCGTGCTGGCGACCAAAGCGGGGGCGTGGGAGGTGACGGCCACGGCCGGCGACCCGCCGCCGCAGGCCTCGGGCCTGGGGGCACCGCCCGTAGAAGCCGCTTCGCCCAATCGGACGACCGCTGGCCTTGCCGGCGCTCTGCTGTTCGCTTTCCTCGGCGGCTTGATCCTCAACCTGATGCCGTGCGTCTTTCCGGTCCTGTCGATGAAGGCGGCCAGCCTGGCGGGACACGCGCATGAGACGTCGAAGGCCCGGCTGCAGGGCCTAGCTTTCCTGCTGGGCGTCGTCGCGACCTTCCTGGCGCTCGCGGGCGCGCTGCTGGCCGTTCGTGCGGGCGGTGCGGCGGTGGGCTGGGGGTTCCAGTTGCAGTCTCCGCTGGTCATCGCGGGCCTGGCGCTGCTGATGCTGCTGGTCGCGCTGAACATGTCCGGCGTGTTCGAAATCGGAACGTCGGTGCAGGGTGTCGGCGCCGGCGCCTCGGCGAAGGGCGGCGTCTCCGGCGCCTTCTTCACCGGCGCGCTCGCCGTGGTGGTCGCCGCGCCCTGTACGGCGCCGTTCATGGCCGGCGCGCTCGGCTATGCGCTCACACAGCCCCCGGTGATCGCGCTCGGCGTCTTCCTGGCCCTGGCCCTGGGCTTCGCCGCACCGTTCGTGGCCGTCACCTTCAGCCCCGGCGCCCTGAAGCTGCTGCCGCGCCCCGGCGGCTGGATGGAGGTGCTGAAAAAAGGGTTGGCCTTCCCGATGTATGGCGCTGCGCTGTGGCTGGTCTGGGTGTTCGCCCAGCAGGCGGGGCCGATTGCCCTGGGGCAAGTGCTCGTCGCGGGTGTCCTGGCGGCGTTCGGCGCGTGGCTCTACGGTCTGGGGCAGACCCGGCGGGCCGAGGGCAAACCCGCAGCCGTCTCGATGATCCTCGGCTTGCTGGCGGTGATCGCGGCGCTGGGTCTCGCCGCGACGGCCGCTCTGTCGGCCAAGCCGCCTGCGGCATCCGCCGCCGCTGAGGCCCCGGCGTCCGCCGGTCCTGGCCTGACGGCCGAAGCCTGGTCGCCCGAGCGGGTGAAGGCCCTGCAGGCCGAAGGGCGTCCAATCTTCGTAGACTTCACCGCCGCGTGGTGCGTGACGTGTCAGGTCAACGAGAAGGTCGCCCTCTCCGGGTCCAAGGTCGCCGAGGCGTTCAAGGCCCAGAACGCCGTGCTCCTGAAGGCCGACTGGACCAACCGCGATCCCGTGATCGCCAAGGCTCTCGCGGAGTTCAACCGCGTCGGCGTGCCGCTCTATCTCGTCTACCCCAAGAACGGCGGCGAGCCGGTCATCCTGCCGCAGCTGTTGACCGAAGGCATGGTCATCGAGGCCATCGAGAAGGCGGGGGCTTAGGCCCCCGCTACTTCTTCTTGTCGCCCCCGAAAGGCAACTTGGCCTTGACCTGATCCAGCGGCGTCTTGGTGACCACCACCGGCGGCGGCACGGTCACCGGCGCAGTCTTGATCGGATAGGCGCGCCAACCGGTCTGGATCAGGGCGCTGAAGCCCTGGCACTTGGGAAAGTAGCGCACCATGCCAGAACGCGGCTTGGCGAACGGCGGCGGCTGCACCAGATCCTGGCGCTTGGGATCGACGAAGCGCCAATCGGTCGGCAGGCCGTAGCCCTTCTCACCGCCGAGGCGCACCGCCTGATAGGCGAGGTTGGCCTGGAAAGGCGGGACACCGTACCGCAGCATCGCCCGCAGGAAGATCTGGTCGGCCTCCTCGCGCTTGCCGGGCTCGCCGATCGTGTAGAGCCAGTCGTGGACGATGGCGGCGCGGGCCGTCGGGCCCTGCGGATCGATGAACGCCTGGCCGTACCAAGGCACGCTGGCGAAGTCGGTGACGTACCAGCGGGGCACCACAATCACCTTGCCGGTGTCGACGTCGCAGTACGGGAACTCCGCATCCAGCGTGAATAGCTTGCGGCCGTCTTTGGTCTGGTTGAACAGCATGATCGGCTGCGGCGTCAGCGAGCTCGGCGGCGTCGGGGCGACCACGGGTACGAACACGGTCGTGCTGGTCTGCGTCGCGCAGGCGCTCGCCAAAAGAGCAGCGCCGATCAGGGTTAAGACGGTTTTCGAACGGGACATCGACGTGCTGGGGACGGGAGGGTGACCGTTCTTCTGAGCGGCGGAGGCCTGTGGATCAAGTCCGTGTGGCGAAGTTTCGACCTCCACAACATTGCGACTGCGAATCTTCCGCATATCTCTGGTTTGTGAGAGTTTGATCCACAGTGTTCGTCGCTGGAGACCCGACATGCCGATCACACGCCGCCTCGTCGCCGCCGCCCTGCCGCTGACCGTCTAGTTCCCGTCACCGCCCAGGCGCGTCCTGCGCCCGACTTCACGGCGATCGACGCCGATGGAAAGACCCGCTCCCTTTCGGAGTTTCGCGGCAAGACCGTGGTCTTAGAATGGACCAACGAGGGCTGCCCCTATGTCCGCAAGCACTATTCGGGAAACATGCAGGGTCTGCAGCAGGCCGCGCGGGCCGACGGCGTCGTATGGCTGACTATCGCCTCGTCGGCGCCGGGCAAGCAGGGACACTTCGCCGACGGCGCGGCCGCCAAGGGCTGGATGAACGCCAAGGGCGCCAAGCCCACGGCCCTGCTCCTGGACGCCGACAACAAGGTCGCCACGCTCTTCAAGGCCAAGACGACGCCGCACATGTTCGTCATCGATAAGACGGGCGCTGTGGTCTACGAGGGCGCGATCGACGACAAGCCGACCAGCAAGGTCGAGGACATCCAGGGCGCCAAGAACCTTGTCGCGGCGGCTCTCGCCGACGTGAAGGCTGGGCGCAAGGTCGCCACGCCCTTCGTCGCGCCCTACGGATGCTCGGTGAAGTACAAGGATGCTTAGGGCCAGAGGATCCTAGGCGGCGGGTCGGGGCGGCGCGGTGATCACCTCGACATTGTCGTTCAGCAGATAGACCATGTCGCGCAGGGCAAGATCCTGAGCCTTGATCGTCGTGGCGGCGCGAACGGCGGCGAGTTTCTCGGGCAGGTCCTGGCTGATGCCGCGCAGGATGCACTTGAGGTCATCGATCGCGCCGCGTTCCTTCAGGGTGACGTGGCCCTTCATGTCGAGTGCGGCCAGATCGCCGATTTTGCTGGAGAAGGCGTCGAAGGCTTTCAGGGTCGAGGCGGCGCCGGACGGGTCCGCCTTCGCCAGCTGCGCGCGATAGCCCTCGGTCTGGGCCTTGAGTTGGCGGGCGCGTTTGACGATGTCGATAAACAACGGCTCGCCCGCAACGGACGCCGGCGCTGCAGGCGCTTGCATGACGGCCGGGGTAGGGCCGGCGCCTTGCCCTGGACTGAACGAGGCCATCCAGAGCATGGCGGAAAAGGCGACGGCGTCACAGGACATGAGGAGCTCCCGCAAAAAACGTCATTGGTCTGCCATGACGTGGCGGCGCCTGTTTGATAAGCCCGGTTTCGTAAACGCCGATTTACCAAAACCGTGAGGACGACATGGCCGATCTCGACGCCGCCTGGACCCGCCTGGAAGCCGCCGCCAAGGCTGCGGGCGACAAGCGTATCGTCGAGTTCTTCGACGCCGAACCTGGGCGCCTCGAGGCGCTGACCTTGGACGTCGCGGGCCTGCACCTGGATCTTTCGAAACAGGCCTGGGACGAGGCGGGTCTGGAAGCCGCGCTGGATGTGGCGCATGCGGCCGATGTCGAGGGCGCGCGGGGGCGCATGTTCGGCGGCGAGGCGATCAATTCGTCCGAAGGCCGGGCCGTGCTGCACACGGCCCTGCGCGCTCCGGCCGACGCCGACATCAAGGCGCTGGGCCAGCCGGTCATGGCCGAGGTCGAGGCTGTCCGTCAGCGGATGAAGGCTTTCGCCGAGGCGATCCGCTCCGGCGCCATCAAGGGCGCGACCGGCAAGCCGTTCAAGGCCATCCTCCACATCGGCATCGGCGGTTCGGACCTCGGTCCGCGCCTGTTGTGGGACGCCCTGCGTCCGATCAAGCCGTCGATCGACCTGCGCTTTGTCGCCAATGTCGACGGCGCTGAGTTCGCGCTGACGACCGCCGAGATGGACCCGGAGGAGACGCTGGTCATGGTGGTCTCCAAGACCTTCACGACCCAGGAGACCATGGCCAACGCCGGCGCTGCGCGCGCCTGGCTGGCGTCGGCGCTTGGCGAGCAGGGAGCAAACCAGCACCTGGCCGCCATCTCGACCGCGCTGGACAAGACCGCCGCGTTCGGCGTGCCGGACGAGCGCGTGTTTGGCTTCTGGGATTGGGTCGGGGGGCGCTATTCGCTGTGGTCTTCGGTCAGCCTGTCGGTGGCCATCGCCGCCGGCTGGGACGCGTTCCAGGGGTTCCTGGATGGCGGCGCGATCATGGACGAGCACTTCCGGACAGCCCCGCTCGACAAGAACGCGCCGGTGCTGGTGGCCCTGGCCCAGATCTTCAATCGCAACGGCCTGGACCGCCGGGCGCGCTCGGTCGTACCGTACTCGCACCGCCTGCGCCGCCTCGCTGCGTTCCTCCAGCAGTTGGAGATGGAAAGTAACGGCAAGTCGGTTGGTCCCGACGGCAGGCCCGCCAAGCGCGGGACGGCCACGGTGGTGTTTGGCGATGAGGGCACTAACGTCCAGCACGCCTATTTCCAGTGCATGCACCAGGGGACGGACATCACGCCGATGGAGTTGATCGGCGTCGCCCAGTCGGACGAAGGTCCGGCCGGCATGCACGAAAAGCTGCTTTCCAACCTCCTGGCCCAGGCCGAAGCCTTCATGGTCGGGCGGAGCACAGAGGATGTCGTGGCTGAGCTCAAGGGCAAAGGCGTTTCCGATGCCGAGATCGCCACCCTGGCCCCGCAGCGCACCTTCGTCGGCAACCGCCCCTCGACCCTGGTGCTGTTGGACCGCCTGACCCCCCAGGCGTTCGGAGCCCTGATCGCGCTCTATGAGCACAAGACCTTCGTCGAAGGCGTGATCTGGGGGATCAATTCCTTCGACCAGTGGGGCGTCGAGCTAGGCAAGGTGATGGCCAATCGGATCTTGCCGGAACTGGAGAACGGCGCGGCGGGTGAGCATGACCCGTCGACGACGGCGTTGATCCAGCGCCTGAAGCGATAGGCGCCGCCATGCGGACCCTCGGGATCAGCGGCGTCGCCGCGGCTGTTCTGCTGGTCGCCTCGTGGGCGCATGCCGGCGAGGTGATGGTCGATGGCCGCAAGGTCGCCTATCGCGAGTGGGGCGCCGGCGAGCGGACGCTGGTGATGGTGAGCGGTCTTGGCGACGGCGCGGAGATCTTTGATGGCGTCGGCCCGCGCCTGGCCCAAGGCTGGCGCGTCATCGCCTATGACCGCGCAGGTTACGGCGGCAGCGCCGATCATCCTGGCGTTCACGATGCGGTGCGGGCGGAGGCCGAGCTCAAGGGGTTGCTCGCCGCGTTGAAGGTCCGGAGGCCGGTGTTGCTGGGGCACTCCCTGGGAGGCGTATTTGCCGCCCACTTCGCCGCCCGCAACCCGGGGGAAGTCGCGGGGCTGGTGCTGGAGGAGACACGGCCGACCGGCTTCACCGACGCCTGCAAGGTTCAAATCAAGCGTGGATGCGAATTCCCGCCGCTGCTCAAATACGCCTTCCCGCTAGGCGGTCGCCGCGAGATCGAGGCGCTGAGCCGAACTGAGCGTCAGGAAGCCGAGGCGGCCGGCGGCGCGACGCCGACTCTGATCCTGACCCGCGCCAACACCGGGCAGGGCGGTTTCGAGGGGCTATGGCTGTCGCAGCAGGCCAAGCTGGTCCAGCGTTGGCCGGCCGCGCGGCTGGTCGCCGCCCCGAAGGGCGGCCACTACGTCCATCGCGACGCCCGGGACTGGTTCGTCTCTGAAGTCAGCGGCTTTCTGACAACGCTGGGCCAACCCTAAAAGGTCTTCCGCACCCGGAAACTCATGAAGGTGCGCGGATTGATCGCGCGGTCCTCAACGAAGGCGACCGCGCGGTTGGGGCCGCGGTTGGCGAAAACCGTGCGGCGAATGCTGAAGTCGTCCCACAGGTTCAGCTGCGCGCGGATGGCCAGGGTCGGGGTGGGCTTATATTCGGCGAAGAGCTCGTAGTACTGCGCGCCGCGCCAGACGCTGGTCTGGTCGACATCATAGGTGCCCTGCCCGAGCAGCGGCAGCCAGTTGATCCCCCACTGGGTCTTGTACTTCGTCAGATCCTGTTGGAAGCCGATATTGGCCTGGGTTGGCCGCACGCGGGAGATGGGACGATCCAGACCGGTCGTCGGGTCCTTCACGTGTGTTTCGTTCCAGTCGTTCTTGAAGGTGAAGCGGCCGCCCTTGATCCCCAACTTGTCCGTCGGGACCACGATGTTCAGGCTCAAGCGATCCAGGGTGGCGTCGCCGATATTGCCCACCGCCGACAGGCCGCCTGGCAGCGGCAGGCGGTCGATCACGCCGATGATCTCGTCATGCCGATAGGTGATCGCGACGATGCCCTCGCCCCAGAAGCGGCGCTCATAGCCGATCTCGGTGATCCAGCGCTGCTCAGGCTTCAGCTCGACATTACCGCCGTAGACATTGCCTTCCTCCAGGTCCGACGAGGCGGCGAAGTCCTCGAAGTCCAACTGGCCCAGTTCCCGTTCGAAGCGGAAGCGCAGCTGGTTGTTGGCGACGGGCGTCCAGGTCGCCAGGAACCGGGGCTTGGCGTAGAAGAAGCTCTTCTTGTTCTCGGCGTCGCCCGACTGCTTGATCGTCGACGTCTCCAGGCGCAGACCGCCTTCCAGCGTCAGGCGCGGATTGACCCGCCAGGTGGCCTTTGAGAAGGCTTCGCCGCGCAGCTCCTCGACCTTGACCGAAGCGCTGGGCAGCGGCACGGCCGCTCCGCCTACAGAGTAGGCCTGTTTCACGTCGAGCATGTTGTAGGCGGCCTCAGCGCCGGTCTCGACGGTGATCGCCTTGCTCCAGTCGTGGCGGAGCTGCGCGCGGAAGATCGACTCGCCGCTGTCGCCTTCACCGGTGAAGCGTTGCTGCGGAGCCTTGATCCCGTTCAGAGTCTCATCGCTGGTCGAAGCGCTTTCGAAACTATCAAAGCTGTGGATGGCCCGCGTCTCCAAAGCCCAGTTGGGCGCCAGCGGGCGCGTGTAGGTCAGGCCAAGCTCACCCGATCGGCTCTCGTCGGTATAGTCGCTGCGGCGCTCGGCGGTCGGCGAGGTCAGGGTCTGCCACTGGTTCCAGTCATTAACGCCAAAGCGAGCCGTCGCCTCGATCTTGCCGCCGCCCAGCGGCGCCGAATAGTTGCCCCGGATGCTGCGTCCGCCGCCCCAGCTGTCGTTCAGGAACTTCTCGTCGCGGATGATCTTGCCGGTGGCGTCGCGTCGGATATTCGTGCCCGGACCGTTGGAGTCGCTGCTGCCGATCCCGTCGCTCAGCGTCACGCCCCAGCTCTTGTCGCCGTTCGTGGCGGTGAATTGATAGCTGCCGCCATAGAGGTCGCGACCACCGTCGAATTGGCTGGTGTTCCACGTGAGGATCGACTGGCGGTTGGCGCCCTTTTTCAGGATCACGTTCACGACCACCGAATAGCCCTGCATGTCGACGCCCGGCGCCCCGCCCCGGATCAACTCGATCCGCTCGACGCGGTTGGCCTGGGTGCGCGACAGCACGTTGCTGCCGGTGTCGTTCTTGGAGGCTGGACGGGCGCCGTTGATCAGGATGTTGCCAACCGCGCCCTCGAAGCCCCGCGCGCCGGTGCCGTCCTGAACCGAGAACCCCGGTACGCGCTGGACCATCTCCAGCGCCGTGTTCGGACGTTGGGCGGCGAAGAAGTCGGGCTGGAAAACCAGGACCCCGCGCTGTGCGGCCTCGGCCTGGGCGGCCACTTGCTCCGGCGTCAGCTCGGCGGCCTGGGCGGCGCCAGCCAACAGAATGGCGGCCGCGCTGGCCAGAAGCATGGTCTTGTTCATCACGGGTTCCCCTCAGTGACGACAGGTCTGAACGGCGCGTGCGTTCACCTCAAGTTACAAGCCTGAAAGGTGGATTACATATCGGATAGAATTACAGGAAATTCATCTTTCATTGCGTGCCGTGCGCTCGCTATACGTTTCATAATCGATGTTTACTTAAAATATACTGTTCTGAGCAGGGCCGTGTCTCGCTGCGAATACGCAGCCGTAGCAAGGGGCGTTGCGACAGCGGCCTAATGTGCACCCGCCTATCGCTGCCTCTTGAGCTTTTCGACGGCTTGGCCCACCCTCGGTCCACAACCTTCTCTCGTGTGGTTCATGTCCGAGATTGTGCGCGAGGCTCGGGCCTAACAGGCTCAGAACCTCGGTTCGAAAGTCGCTAGGCCCGCTCCGCCCGTGCTTCCCGCCCGGTGGAAGTGCGATCGTACGCCTCGATCTCCTCGGACAATCCCTTGAACATCTCAAAGCCGCAGCAACGCACGCTGCACGCGCTGGCCCAAGGCGGCCGCATCGAACTCGAACGTGACGACAAAGGCCGGGTGCTCTCGGCCGACTGTATGACCCGCGATGGCTGGGCGCTGACCGACTGCACGGTGGCCGTGTTTCAGTCGTTGAAGCGAAAGCGGCTGATCGCCAGCCAGGACGGCGGGCCTTACCGCATCACCCGGCTGGGCCTCGCCAACCTTCGCGCGCAACTCGACAATAGGGTCGGCGCCAGGGCCTGGTGATCAGTCCAGAAGCTTGAAGAACAGGACGCGCGCGGCGCCATAGTCGCGCGCGTCGATCTGCTCGAAGCCATCGAGCGTGGGATCGACCTCGCCGCGTCCGCGCTCGAACATCAGGATCGCGCCGGGGGCCAGCCAGCCATGGGTCCGCAACTCGGCCACGGCCTTCTCACCCAGACCCTTGGCGTAGGGCGGATCAAGGAAGGCGACATTGAACGGCTCGCCGGCGCTGGCGGGCCGCGGTCCAAGATCGGTCGCGTCCCGGCGATGCACCCGCGTGACGCCGAACAGATGCATGGCGTCGATGTTTTCGCGAATGGCGCCGCGCGCCGCGTCGTCCGTTTCGACGAACAAGCAGAAGGATGCGCCGCGCGACAGGGCCTCCAGGCCCAAAGCCCCTGAGCCAGCGAACACGTCGATGACCCGCGCGCCGTGCAGCTCAGGCGCCCAGGCGGCGTGCTCCAGGATATTGAACACCGCTTGGCGGGCGCGATCGGACGTCGGGCGGGTCGACTCGCCGGGTGGGGCGGCGATGGCCTTGCCGCGAAACTGGCCGGAGACAATCCGCATCAGGTCGCCTGCGCCTGGCTCACACGAGCGATACGGCGGTTGAGCCACTGAAGGCCTACCAAAGTCGCCGCCATGACCGCCCAGCCCCAGGGATAGACCAGACTGACAAAGCTCATCCCGCACATGAAGCCAGGAAGCAGCGCCACGCGCAGCATGACATATACGGCCTCGGCCTTCGGAGTGGGGTGAGCGAGCTTGCCGACAAAGGCCGCGTAAGCCCAAAGCAGGGCGATCGCCAGACCGATCAAGGCCACGAGGCCCACGTACACTGGAAACGCCTGGCCTGCACGCTGCTCCCAGAGCAGTTCGGTGCCGAGCGGGAGTAGCGCCACGAGGCCGAGAACGATGAAGTTAAGGACGTCCAACACCACGTTGGCGGAGCGAAGGCGTTGGAAGATGCGCCTGTGACTGATCCAGTAGATCCCGACCACTGCAAAGCTGATCGCGTAGGCCCAAAGTTTCACGCCCATCTGTGCGAACAGATCCCTGATGCCGTTCCAGTGGTGCGGCGGGTGTATCTCGATCGCCAACAAGGTGATCGCGATCGCAAAAACCGCATCGGAAAACAGCACCAGTCGGTGCAGGTGCCCTGCGCCTGAATCCTGATCGCTCATGCCCGTCCTCTTACAAGTCGTAACCGGATGTGTGCCGCCGTCAGCGCGTTGCGGCAAGCGCGCGCTTTACAAGATCGTGGCGGCCCCGTCTTAGTCCAAAACAATGAGAGGCGGATGGAACAGGCCATGGGCGAGCTGATGGAGACCGTGAGGCGTTCGCGCTTCCTGGCCGACCTGTCGCCTTACGACCGCGATCCGTGGCGGACCGCGATCGCGATCCCGGCGGGCATCCTGGCCGGCGCGGTGGCGGGGCTCCTGGGCGCTCTGTCGGCGACCCTTGTCTTCATGCTGATCGTCAGTGGGCTGGATGGCGCTTCGGCGGCCATGGAGCTCTTCCGCGTCTTTTCGGAAACCGATCTGGCCGAGCCGACGGGACGCGAGTCGCTTTTCATCCTGGCCGCTCTGGCGGGGGTGAATCTGGGGGCCGCCATCGGCTTTGTCGCGGCGGCGGGGGCGATCCATCACCGGCGCATCCGCGATTACGTCAATGACGGCCAGCCATTGCGCTGGCGCCTGATGGTCGGCGGGCTAGTGCTGGTCGGACTGGTCATGCTGGCCGTGACCGGCGGCGCGGTGCTGACGGGCCAGACGATCGATCCGCCGATCCTTCGCGTCTCGCCCAACTTGGTGGGCCGTTCGCTGTATGCGGTGATCGCCGTGGCGCTGCTGGTCCTGGCGTCGGCGGCCGAGGAACTGGTGTTTCGCGGCTGGCTGCTGAAGCAGAGCGCGGCCTATGTCCGTAATCCGATCGCCTTGATGGCGCTGAACGGCTTGCTATTCGCGGCCATCCATCTGGATCCTAATCTGGACGCCTTTCTGGTGCGCGCGGCCATGGGCGCCGGCTTGACCTGGATGGCGCTGCGCTTGGGCGGCATCGAACTGGGCATCGGCGCGCACGCCGCCAATAATGTCGTCATCCTGTTGATGTTGCGTCCGATGACCACGCGGCCAGACGCCGCCCACGAGTTTAAGGTCGGACTGATCGCGAGCGCTCTGGTGGTTCTTGCAGGCTTTATAGCGATCGCCGAACTCGCGGTGCGCTGGCCAGCCCTTCGTCGGTGGACGCGGTTGTCCAGCCCGGCCACGGCTTGAGCTAACGCTTGGGACCGCGCGATGCGCCGGGCTTGCCTGGCCGTTCCGACAGTCGACGAGCCGCGCCCTCGGCGGGCTTCACGCCCGGCTTGGCGGAGACGCGCGGGGCGGTCTTGCCGCGCGCGACGGGTTTGCGATCGTCGATGAACTTGGTCTCGATCGACTTCGCCGGCCGCTTGGGCTTGGCCGGCCCCTTGCCTGCGGACTTGGCCGGGCCATGCGGCGAGGCCTTCTTCTTCGGCTTGGCCCAGCCGGGTTTGTAGACCGGTTTTTCCGGCTTGTCGGGCGCGTCCGGCAGGATCGCGCGGTCCGCGCGCGGAGCGCCCCGACGTTGCAGCTCGCCGCCGCCCTCGGCCCCGGGCGCCTTGGTGGGATTGGCGATCCCGACGAACTTAGGACGATCACCGGTCGGCATGTTCTCGGGAGAGACCACGCCTTCCAGCAGTTCGCGGATCACCCGCGGGCCGACCTCCTCGATCTGGCCGGCGGCCAGGGTTCCCAGGGCGAAGGGCCCGTACGACAGGCGGATCAGGCGATTGACCTTCAGGCCGATCGACTCCAGCACCTTGCGGACCTCGCGGTTCTTGCCTTCCGACAGGCTCACCGTGATCCACACGTTCTTGCCGCCGCCTGCGCGCTCGTGGGCCTTGTCGAGCTTGGCGTCGATCGCGCCATACTTGACGCCCTCGATCGTAACTCCGTCCTTGAGCGTGTCGAGCTTGGCCTGGGTAGTGTCGCCGAAAGCCCGGGCGCGGTAGCGGCGGACCCAGGCGTTGCTGGGCGTTTCCAGGGCGCGGGACAGTTCGCCGTCGTTGGTCAGCAGCAGCAGACCTTCGGAGTTCAAGTCCAGGCGGCCGACCGAGATCAGGCGCGGCAGGTCCTTGGGCAGGGTCTGGAACACCGTCGGGCGGCCCTTAGGATCGCTGTGGGTGGTCATCAGTCCGGTGGGCTTGTGGTAGCGGAAGATCCGCGTCGGCTCGCGCTCGGCCACCAGTTGGCCGTCGACGGTGAGAAAGTCGCCTGGCTTCACCTTGACCGCGGGGGTCGTCAGCACCTTGCCGTTGATGGCTACACGTCCCGCCTCGATCAACCGCTCGACCTCGCGACGGGAGGCCACGCCGGCCCGGGCCAACGCCTTGGCCACCCGCTCGCCGGGGCCGCCGTCGAGATCTCCGTCTTGACCGTCGAGGTGGGGCTCGTACAGGGGATCGTGGGGTTTGGTCATGGCGCGTCCTTCTTGGGCTGGGCGCATCTCTCGATGGGCTTTGTCGTCTAATGCGCACTGATGCGAGCGAGGATCAAGACCACCGTATGATGCGCCTTGCTCTCGAGGCTGCGCGCGCAGCGGCCGAGGCGGGCGAGACGCCGGTGGGTGCGGTGATCTTCGATCCCAGCACCGGCGAGGTGGTCGCGACGGCCGGCAACGGCCCGATCGCGGCGCATGATCCGACCGCCCACGCCGAGATCGCCGCGATGCGCGCGGCGGCGGCCAAACTCGGGAACTATCGGCTCACAGGCCTGACCTTGGTGGTGACGCTGGAGCCCTGCGCCATGTGCGCCGGCGCGATCAGTCACGCACGGATCGGGCGGGTCGTTTTCGGGGCCGAGGACCCGAAAGGCGGCGCCGTGGTGCATGGCCCGAGGTTCTTCGCCCAGCCCACCTGTCACTGGCGACCCGAGGTGAGCGGCGGGATGCTGGCCGACGAGAGCGCCGAATTGCTACGCGGCTTCTTCCGCGCGCGGCGCAAGACCAAACCTAGTTGATCATCGCCGAGGTCAGCATGACCTTCGATCCAGGCTTGCCCAACACCTGATCGGCGGCCTTCTGCAGTTCGCGGCTGATGTGGTCGATATCGGGGGGCGATCCGCCGCGCAGGCCGGCGGCGTAGACCATCAGGGTCTGGGCGAAAGCCGCGCGAAGTCTCGGGGTCGAGGCCTGGGCGCGTTCCATCAGCTTGGCGTCCTTGATCTCCAGCCCCGTCTCGACCGTCATCACGCCCCGGCGACCGTCGCGCCGCAGGACTACCGCGTTGATGGGGGCCAGGGCGAAGTAGGTGACCGCCTCCTTCTTCTCCTTCTTGCCCTCATTGGCCAGGGCTAGGTTCGGGGCGAGCGTCGGGGTCGCCACCAGGGCGAGGGTCAGGACGAGAGACAGGAGGCGATGTCGGCGCATGCCGCCTTCTAGCGCGACGTGGTTGACGTCCTCTTTACGTCTGCAGGCGCATGAAGGGCCGTTAACCACGATTCGTCGCCGCGCCTCCCGAACCCGGAAGGCCGCCGGCAGCGTCGCAGGAGGCTGAACTTGGGTCGTTTTTCTCCCAAATCCCTCGATCTGGACGGCAAGGTGATCCTGGTCACCGGAGGCACCGGTTCCTTCGGGCGGCGCTTCATCGAGACCGTGCTTCGCCGCTATGACCCCCGGAAGGTCATCGTCTACTCCCGCGACGAATTGAAGCAGAGCGACATGCAGATCGAGCTCCGCGAGCAGTTCGACGAGGCCACCGTCGCCAAGATGCGCTTCTTCCTCGGCGACGTCCGCGACCGTGAGCGCCTGACCTTGGCCCTGCGCGGGGTCGACATCGTCATCCACGCCGCCGCTCTCAAGCAGGTGCCGGCGGCCGAGTACAATCCGTCCGAGTGTATCCACACTAACGTACTCGGCGCCGAGAACGTCGTCTGGGCCAGCCTCGCCAATGCGGTCAAGCAGGTGGTGGCCCTGTCCACCGACAAGGCCTGTAATCCCACTAACCTCTATGGCGCGACCAAGCTGGCTTCGGACAAGACCTTCGTGGCCGCCAACAACCTGTCGGGCGACATCGGCACGCGGTTCTGCGTCGTGCGCTACGGCAATGTCGTCGGCTCCCGCGGCAGTGTCGTACCCCTGTACCGTCGTCTGCTGAGCCAGGGCGCGACCGAGCTGCCCGTCACCGATCCGCGCATGACCCGCTTCTGGATCACCTTGAACGAGGGCGTCGACTTCGTCCTGTCGTCGCTGACGATGATGCGCGGCGGCGAGATCTTCGTGCCGAAGATCCCGTCCATGGCCATGCCCGACTTGGTCAAGGCGATGTCGCCGACGGCCGCGATGAAGGTGATCGGCATTCGGCCCGGCGAGAAGCTGCACGAGATCATGATCAGCGCCGACGACGCCCGCTCGACAGTGGAGTTCGAGGATCGCTACGCCATCGAACCCAACTTCGCCGAGTTCGGCCGCGAGCCCTACGCCGCCTCCGACGGCGCCCAGCGGGTCGCCGAAGACTTCTCGTACAGCAGCGACAACAACCAGGACTGGCTGAGCCCCGAGGGCCTCTTGGCCATGCTGGAGGAGAAGGCCGCGCGATGAGCGGCTTCCTGCCCTATGGCAAGCAGACGATCGAGGACGACGATGTCGCGGCCGTCGCCGAGGCGCTGCGCGGCGATTTCCTGACCACCGGGCCGACCGTCGAGGCGTTCGAGACGGCCTTCGCCCAGAAGGTCGGGGCGGGCCACGCGATCGCCGTCTCCAACGGCACGGCGACCTTGCATCTGGCGATGATGGCCCTGGGGATCGGTGAGGGCGATGTCTGTATCGCGCCGTCGATCACGTTTCTGGCGACCGCCAACTGCGCCCGCTATGTCGGCGCCGAGGTGGTGTTCGCCGACGTCGATCCCGACAGCGGCCTGATGACGCCCGATACCCTGGCCAAGGCCTTGGCCAGCGCGCGCGACAAACGGGTGAAGGCGGTGCTCCCCGTCCATCTCCGCGGCGATGTCTGCGACCTGCCTGCGCTCAAGGCGATGGCGTCGGCGTCCGGCGCGGTCCTGGTCGAGGACGCCCCCCATGCGCTGGGCTCGATCGCGACGTTCGGCGGCGTCGCCCATCCGGTCGGCGACGGTACCTATTCCAGCTTCGCCAGCTTTTCGTTCCACCCGGTCAAGACGCTGGCCACCGGCGAAGGCGGCATGCTGACCACCAATGATCCGGATCTGGCCGGCAAGGCCCGGCTGCTCCGGTCGCACGGCATGGTTCGCCAACCGGGCGGCGATCCCTGGTGGTACGAGATGCCTGAACTGGGCTTCAACTACCGCATCCCGGACGTGCTCTGCGCCCTGGGCCTCTCGCAGCTGAACAAGCTGGACCGCTTCGTCGCCCGGCGGCGCGACCTGACCGCGCTGTACGCCCGGTTGCTGGCCGAGCGGACCCCGCGCGCGCGTCTGGCCGACACGCCTGCCTATTCGAACCCGGCGCTGCACCTGCTGACCGTGCTGATCGACTTCGAGGCAGAAGGCCTGTCGCGGCGCACCGTGGTTGAAAGTCTGAAGGCGCAAGGCGTCGGGACCCAGGTTCACTACATCCCGGTGCACCGTCAGCCGTACTACGTGAACCGCCAAGGCCTGGCCCATCTGCCAGGAGCCGACGCCTGGTACGCGCGCTGCCTGACCCTGCCGTTGTATCCCACCATGACCGACGGCGACGTCGAGCGCGTGGTGGACGCTTTGGCGGGGATCCTTGGGTAGGGCGCCGTCAACTTCGCGCAGCCGTGGAACGCTTCAATCATTAAATTCGCGACAGGCGCCTCTACTGCCCCTGTCACACGCCTCTAAGCTCATAAGCAGCTTCCAGGGGGCTTTGATGTCTTTCAACGTTCGTGTTCTTTTCGCCGGTGTCGGAGCGCTCGCGATGCTCGTCGGCGCCGCCCAGGCTCAAGCCGAGACCGGGCCGCGAGACTACCGGCCTAGCTTCCATCCCGAGACGCTGAAAGGACCGCCGGCAGGCAAGCCGAACGAGGTGCTGGTGTTGGGCACGACGCACCTATCCGGATTGCCGAAGACCTTCGATATGGGGCTGCTGGCCCCTCTGATCGAGCGCCTGGCGAATTGGAAGCCCACCGGCATCGCGACGGAGGATCTCTCGGGCCTGCAATGCGACGCCTTGCGTCGCTACCCCCACCGTTATGCCGCGACCGTGAAGACCTATTGCTACGACCCCAGTAAAGCGGGGCAGGCGATCGGTCTCGATGTGCCGGCCGCCAATGCCGAAGCCGAGCGCATGCTGGCCGCCTGGCCCGCCCAGCCTACGGCCGCTCAGCGCCGGCGTTTGGCGGCGGTATTCATTGCGGCGGGAGAGCGCAACTCGGCTCTTGTGCAGTGGCTGCGCTTGCCGGACGCCGAGCGCCGGGCGGGCGACGGTCTGAATGACGAGTTGGCCGCCTATCTGGACTCGTTCAAGGTCCGCCGCAACGAGACCACGCTGATCGCCGCCGTCCTGGCCGCGCGACTCGGCCATGAGCGCCTGTGGAGCGTAGACGATCACTCGGCCGACACGCCCGACAGCAGCGACCCGGCCGAGCAGAAGGCGTTCGAGGCCGCAATCATGAAGGCTTGGGATAATCCGGTCAGCCACGCCCGACGCGCTCAGGATGAGAAGCTGGGGGCCGATCTGGACAAGCCGGACGGCGTGCTGAACCTCTATCGGGCCTATAATAGCCCCGAAGCCCAGATGCAGGCCTACGAAAGCGACTTTGGTGCGACCTTCGTCGAGCCCTCGCCTCAAGGCTTTGGCCGGCAGTATCTCGGCTTCTGGGAAACCCGCAACCTGCGTATGGTCGCCAACATCCGCGACGTGCTGGGCCAGCACCCGGGCATGCGTATGCTCGCCATCGTCGGAGCGTCACACAAGGGTTACTATGAGGCGTATCTGAACCAGATGCACGACGTACGTCTGGTGAGCTCGGATGTGGTGCTGCGGTAAGGCCAAGGCGTGGTGCGGCCCTGAAACCTGAGATCTTCGCGGTCGCTTTAAGGGATTTTGGCTGAAGACCTCTTCCATCAGGCCAGCGCCGTTACGCCGCTTTGGCGAGCAAGCTCTTGATCAGGTCCATGGTCTGGGGCGAGCTCGCTAGCTGCTCGCGGGAGCTGGGATCCCTGGCCAGTTTCAGGGCTTCGAGCCGCGCCTTCTCGGCCACGGGGCCGGTCGGCCCCGCCTCGCCCATCGCCAGTTTGGCCAGCAGTTGCAGACGATGCGGCAGCGGCGCCGGCGCGCGCACCAGCATGGTCAGGAGACGCGTGTCGGCCTCGATCAGGGCCCCGATCTCCCCGAGTTTGGCGCAGAGGGGCTCATAGTCCTCCCGGACCAGGCCCGAACGGGTCAGGGAGCGCTGCAAGACCGCCAGGTGGCTGAGCTTGGCTACGGGCGAATCCGGCCCCTGGCGCATTTCCTTCTCGAAACGCATGGCGCTGATATTGGCGTTCAGCCAGCGCGACGCATTGCGCTTGTTGACCGCGCCCATCACGTTCTCGGCCAGGCGGATCAGCATCTTGATCTCTTCGTGGGCGCTGCGGTCGCGGCCCAGAAGAGAGTCGATGAAGTCACCGTTCAGCAGGGTTTTGGAGCGCGTGGTGAACGCGACCTGGATATCCTCGGCCTGAAGGATGCGACCGGCCGCTGCGGTCAGGCTCATGGCCAGCGCACGCAAGAACTCGATCTCGGCCTCGGCGTCGTTGGGCTTCAGGCGGCGCACGCCGTTCAGCTCGGCGAGCACGCGGTCGGCGATCGCCTTGCGCACGGACGGAAATTGATCACCCGCCAGCCAGGCGCCCAGACGGCGCGCGGTGCCCGACAGCTCCGGCATACAGGCTCGGACGCTCGACTCGATGCGGATCAGGGCCTCCACGGCCGTGCCGCCTGTAAGACGGGTCATGGCCGCGAGGGTCGAGCCCAGGTCGTCCTTGGTGTCCAGCAGGTCGGCCATGCCCGCGCGCGAGCCGATGATTTCGGCCAGGGGCGTCTCGATGGCCTGCAGGGCGGCGACGCGGGCGCGCGGTTCTTCCGGCGCGGCGTCGGCCAGATCCAGCAGACGCGCGATCTTGTCCGACCAGGTGCTTGCGGGCGCGATCGAGGCGGCGACACCCGCGCCCAGCAGAAACGCGCGATCGGGATCAGCGACAAGGCGTTGGGCGGCCTTGGCGAACCCTTCCTTGTCGAGGTCCGGCAGGCTGCCCTTCTTGAAGGCCTTCATCAGGTTGGAGATCGTACGCTCAACCAGCCCATGGAAGTGACGCATCACTTCGTGGACGGACTGCCCGCGCGCCTCGGCCTCCGGAATGGCGATCTTCTGCAGCGCGTGTTGCAGGTCTGTGCCGGAAGCCTCCAGCTTCTCGACGAGATCCGGCCGGTGCAGCAGCTCGAACGGCGTCGCCCTGTGGCGGGCCAGCCAGCCTTCGAGGAGGCGGCCGATCCGGTCGCGGGCGTGCGCGGTGTAAAGGTCGGCCGGCTGGACGCACAGCGGGTCGCGGTCCTCGACCTCCTTCTTGGGTTTGCCGCCGTCGACGAGGCCCTTGGTGAAGATCGAGATCGACTTGTATTCGCCGGTGGACGGGTCGAGCGTTTCCTTGGTCACGCGCGCGGCGACGGCGCGGTTCTGAGTCAGAATGTCCTCGGCCGCCTGCAACGCTTGCGCGCGGTTTTCCGTGGCGATTTCCAGCGTCCACTGCGCGCCGACTTTGCGTCGGACAAAAAGCTCGTAATGGACCTGGCTCATGCCTACCTGCTCCACGAGCCTGAACTATGGCGTACGAGACCTTAAGGTGAGGTTGAGGATAATCGGGACGGCCCAGAACGCCCCAATCACGCCTTTGTCGGGCCGCAAAGCGTCGCCAGAAGCAGGGAAAGCTTTGCCGCGCCGCGCGTTGAAGCTGCGACGCCCGACCGATAGGATCGGGCGACTACGGAAGGTGAAGGACACGTATCGACCCAATGGCCGCCATCACGCTCATTGACGACGACGAAAACATCGTCGCTTCGGTCTCGCTCGCCCTGGAGAGCCATGGCCACACCGTGAAGGCCTATTACGACGGCGCCTCCGGGCTGGAAGCGGTCGAATCCACGCCGCCCGACCTGGTGATCCTCGACGTGAAGATGCCCCGCATGGACGGCATGGAGGTGCTGCGCCGTCTGCGCCAGACGTCGGAAATCCCGGTGATCATGCTGACATCCAAGGACGACGAGATCGACGAGATCCTCGGCTTCAACCTCGGCGCAGACGACTACATGCACAAGCCTTTCAGCCAGCGTCTTCTGCTCGAGCGGGTGAAGGCGGTACTACGCCGTGCGCGCCCCGAGGAGGAAGACGCGGCCGCTCCGGCGGGCGCTGCGGGCTCCAAGGTCATGAAGCGCGGCAAGCTGACGCTCGACCCCGCGCGGCACGACAGCCTCTGGGACGGCAAGCCTGTGCGCCTGACCGTGACCGAGTTCCTGCTGCTGCAGGCCCTTGCGCAGCGTCCCGGCTTCGTGAAGAGCCGCGACAACCTGATGGACGCCGCCTACGACGATCAGGTCTATGTCGACGACCGCACGATCGACAGCCACATCAAGCGCATGCGCAAGAAGTTCCGTCAGGTCGACCCGGAATTCGACTCCATCGAGACCCTGTACGGCGTTGGCTACCGTTACCGCGAAGCCTGATCCGGCCCCTCCAGGCGTCGCCGAGCGTCGGCGGCGCTTCGCCTGGCCGCGCGGATCGCGGCTGGGCCGGCTGATCGTCGTCCTGAACGTGGTGGCCCTGGCGATCGTGATCGTCGGGGCCCTGATCCTCAACGAATGGCGCAACGGGCTCGTCAATGCGCGGATCGACAGCCTCACCACCCAGGGCGAGCTGATCGCCAATGTCATCGACCAATCGGCGACGGTGGGAGAGCCAGAGCCGGCGCTGGACCCCTACACGGCCAGCCAGATCTTCCAGCTGCTGTTCATCCCGCGCTCGCAGCGCGCGCGCCTGTTCGACGCCAACGGCAAGGCGCTGGCGGACTCGTTCGTGGTCGCTGACCGAGTGGACTGGAAGGTCCTGCCGCCTGCCCGCAAGCCGGGGCAGAAGGATGACAACGCCCAGAAGGCGCCGGCGCACGACGCTACGTCCAAGCGTGCGCAAGAGGCGCTGAACAATGAGATCGCCGAGGCCATGCGCGGCCGTACGGTCGCGGGGACGCGGATCGCTGAGAACGGCGAGCGTGTCGTGTCGGTGTCGATCCCCATCCAGCACGTCAAGGCCGTGCTGGGCGTCCTGACGCTGGAGGCCAGCGATGTCGACGAGATCATCGCCGCCCAGCGCAAGGCGCTATTGCCGTTCATCGCAGTGGCGATGCTGGCGATCCTTGTCTCCAGCGTGCTGCTGCATCGCCTGATCGCCGTGCCGGTTCTGCGCCTGGCCCGCGCCGCCGACCATGTTCGCCTGCAGGGCGCGCGCGCCATCTCCCTGCCCGACCTTTCGGAGCGCAAGGATGAACTGGGCGATCTTTCGCGATCGCTCGAGGACATGACCCATTCGCTGTCCGAGCGCATGGACGCCATCGAGCGCTTCGCCGCCGACGTAGCCCACGAGATCAAGAACCCGCTGACCTCGATCCGCTCGGCGATCGAGACCCTGGATCTTGTGTCAGAGCCCGCCGCGCGCGCGCGCTTGCTGGCCATCCTGCAGAATGACGTCAACCGGCTGGACCGTCTGGTCACCGACATCTCCAACGCCTCGCGCCTCGACGCCGAGCTCTCGCGCGAGCACCCCAAGGCCGTGGACCTCGCGCGCCTACTGGCCGAGGTGGTCGGTCTTTACGAGAACCAGCTGAGACCGGGCGATGCCCCGGGCAGTGTGCGCGTTGCCCTGCACGTGGCCGACGGATCGCAGTCCGCGGTGCTGATCGGGCGCGAGACCCCGATCGGCCAGGTCTTCCGCAATCTCATCGACAACGCCCGCTCGTTCAGCCCCGCCGACGGCGAGGTGCGAGTCAGCCTGTCGCGCGCGCGGGGGCGCCTGGTCGCCACGGTCGAGGATGACGGACCGGGCATACCGCCCGAGAACCTGGAGACCATCTTCGAGCGCTTCTACACGTCGCGGCCCAAGGGGCGGGCGTTCGGCGGCAATTCGGGGCTCGGCCTTTCGATCGCGCGCCAGATCATCGAGACGCACGGCGGCGTCATTCGGGCGGAGAACCGCCGTGACGCCGGCGGCGCGGTGGTCGGCGCGCGATTCGTGGTCGACCTTCCGGACGCCCGCGAATGATCCGCCATGGCGGCCTGATCGCCCGGCGTCACGACGGCTTTTGGCGCGGCGCGTTGATCGAGGGGGCGTCGGGTTCGGGCAAGAGCGATCTGGCTCTGCGCGCGCTTGAACAGGGCTTTCGCCTGGTGGCTGACGACCGGGTCGTCGTCTTCCCAGCCGGCGGTCGCCTCTATGGCCGCGCGCCGGAAACTCTCGCGGGGCTGATCGAGGTGCGGGGTCTGGGGGTGGTCGGCGCGCCGGCGCTCGCCTTCGCCGAGATCATGCTGATCATCCGCTGTGTCGATGCGCCCGAACAGGTGGAACGGCTGCCCGACCCCGCCCGCCAGTCGATTCTGGGGGTCGACGTTCCCGTTTTCGACCTGTGGCCGCGAGAACCCGCCGCCCCGGCGAAAATCGGACGCATGATGCAGTCTCTTGGAGTCCAATCCTAACGGGCGTATCAAGACCGCCCGCGCGACGCTCTCCCGGTCGCGGCGGGAATGGGGATCCCGTTTGAGATACAAGGCATGATCGGGCTCGTGATCGTGACGCACGGGCGTCTGGCGGAAGAATTTGTCTCCGCCATGGAGCATGTCGTGGGGCCGCAGGCCGCCGTGAAGGCGATCTGTATCGGTCCCGAGGACGACATGGAGCGTCGCCGTTCGGACATCTTGAAGGCGTGCGCCGCCGTCGACGACGACGGCGCGGGCGTTATTCTGCTGACCGACATGTTTGGCGGCACGCCCAGCAACCTCGCCATTTCGGTGATGGAGCAGACCAAAGCCGAGGTGATCGCCGGCCTGAACCTGCCGATGCTGATCAAGCTGGCCAGCGTTCGCCAGCGCGAGAGCCTGCAAGCCTGTGTGGCCTATGCCCAGGAGGCTGGACGCAAGTACATCTCCGTGGCCTCCTACGTGCTCGCCGGAGAAAAGTAACGCGCATGGCTTCAAGAACGGTCGAGATCATCAACGAGCGGGGATTGCACGCCCGGGCCTCGGCCAAGTTCGTGAAGATGGCGTCGGGTTTCGACGCCGAGGTCACTGTCAGCCGCGAAGGCGCCTCTGTTGATGCACGCTCGATCATGGGCTTGATGATGCTGGCCGCCGGCATCGGCTCCACGATCGATATCAGCGCCGAGGGCCCGGAAGCCGAAGCGGCGGTCGAGGCCCTGTGTGACCTGGTCGCCAATCGCTTCGACGAAGAGCGATAGCGGGCGCCAGCCTCAGCGCGCCGCCTTTCCCGTGGTCTGAGACACCTTGACCGGCGCGCCCTGCTGGCGCGCTTCGCCGATTAGGCCTGCGCAGTCGGCGTCCTTGGCTTCACCCGTGGTGACGAAGGGCAACAGCGCCGCGATCGGATTGACCAACGACCCGAGCACGGCGGCGACGCCGCCCTGGCCGACGGCCTTGCCGGGCCGCACGCTTACGCTGGGAGCCATGAACGGTCCTCTGATGGTGATGGGCGCGAACACCCGGACCAGACGGGGCTTCTTGCTGTCGCCTTCGATCCGGAACGCCATCCGTTCGGTCGCCAGATTGATGGTTCCATGGCCGCGGGCCAACACCACGCCAGTGTCGGCGACCAGATGGTTGGTGGTCATCACACCGTTCTTGACGCTGAAATCCGCCACAGCGCACCGGACGGGAGTCTGCTTGTCGCTGCCCGACAAGAGCAGGATCAGTCCCTTCGAGGCGTTGACGCCCAGAAGCTCGGCGAAGGCTTGCCGGATTTGGCCTTTCGGGGCCACGACCGTGACCACGCCGTCGGCTGTGGAGGCGGCGCGGTGCACGCTGTTCCCTACGCCCGTCAGCTTGGCCCTAGCCATGACCGGCCCCTCGATGGCGGGCCTGCCGCCGCTTTGGATCGGGATGAAGTCCTCCAGCCGTCCGTTGGTCAGGCGAACGTCGATGTCGGTTCGGGGCGTGCTGGGGCGGGCGTCGAGCCGAACCTTGCCGCGCAGATCGCCCCGCGAGAAGGTGAAGGCCAGAGGGTCCAGGGTCAGCACACCCGCCTCCAGAGTCATGTCCAGGCTGACTTTGCGAAGCGGCAGGTTCGGGGCGTTCACGGCGTCGGCGCGGTACGAAACCTTCGCATCCATCGCTCGAACGCGCTCTACCTGCAGCGTGGCGTCGGGAAGAAGGCGCTGTGTCGCGTCGCGCTGGGCCGCCTCGACCTTCTGGCCGGACGAGGCGGTTTCGCCACGCCCCGTCGCGGGGGCGGCGCCGACCAGGCTTCCAAGATCGTCAAAATCGAGCCGGCGAGAGCGCAGCCGCGCTTCCAGATACGGGCGCTCCCGACCCGTCAGGACGAACAGGTCGCCGCCGATGTCGCTGTCGCCCACGCGCCCGGCGAGGTCTTCGAAATCATAGCGAGATCCCTTGCGGATCAGGCGCCCGGCAATTCGGTAGGGCGGCGTATTGGGAAGGGTCAGCCCGGTCAGGTCGTGCAGGCGGTTGAGGTCAGCGCCGGAGATGCTGAGCCGTGTCTCAAATCGGGTCAGATCGAAGGGGCGCGTGATCTGGCCGGACGCCTGGATGCGGGTCGCTCCTGCCCCGATCCGCGCCTGGAAAGGGTAGGGGCGGCTGGGCGAGATGTGGAGCAACGGTCCCCCGGTGACCTCGGCTAGAAAGGCCGAACGGTTCAGGCTGCCTCTGCCCTCAAGTACGAAGCGGCCCTGCCCATCCCTGGCCTTCTCGCGCGCATTGACCTCCCCGATGAACAGAGCGCCCCGTTGGCGGTCGTCCACGCGAAGCGACCCATCGTTGATGATCAGGCGCTGGATGGCGGGCAGCTTCAGCGGCTTGTCGCTTCGGCTGGGTCCAAAAGCCCAGTTCGCCCGTCCGTCAGAGAGGCGCAGAAGGCGCACCTCCGGGCGGTCGATCGTCAGGAACGGCAGCACCGTCTGGCCGCGCAGCAACGGCAGGATCTTGATCTGAACCGCGATGCGCTGGATCCGCACCATGGGCGCGGCGTCAGGTTCGTGCGCGCGCGCCCAGTCCGGCTGGCCTATGCGAAGGCCGTAGGCCTCGATCTTCGGCGCCAGGGACCACGGGTGGACCCGCAGGTCGCCGGTGATCGCAACGTCGCGCTTCAGCTGGGCGGAGGCGTACCGGCCAAACGGTCCGCGCAGCCAGTTCCAGTCGAAAATGACCAGGAAGCCGATGATCGCCACAAGCAGGGTCAGGGCGGACCCAATACCGACCAACGCGCCTCGAGACCGCCGTGTTAGGGGCTTTCGCGGGGGCTTGGATTCAGGCGTGTCGTCGAGAGATTGCAGGATCGCGGCTCCGGTTGCTCCCACATAACGCGCGGGGCCGGCGATCCTGTTCCCATCTGACGCAAGGCGGCGCCTCGCGCCGCTGGTCTATAGGGACCTAATAAACGAGGCCGATGCTGCTCACAGCGGCGGCCGCGACAACGAACACGGCGATGGCGACCAGTTCGTAAGCCTTGAAGAGTGGTTTACTCGGTGTACGCATAAGACTGTTTCCCCCGTCCCAATTTGGTGCACGTGAACGCGTCCGGCGCAAGGGCGGCGCCATGCCCTCAGGGTCTTTTTCCCGGCCAGATCAGGTACCCGATCCGATCGCGCCCCGCCGCGACATAGTTTGGCGCATAGGCGCCGGGCGGAGGCCCGTAACGGTCCTCCACATAGGCTTCGCGCCCGCCGTAGCGATCAGATTGGGTCTCCACCACCAGGGGCGCTTGGCCATAGCCCCAGCGGTCGTAGTCGGACCAGCCGTGATCGCTGTCGCACGCGACGCGTTCCCAACGATAGGCGCCGCCCGGTCCCGTAATCCGCCGCGTCTCGCAACCTCCGCCCGAAAGCTCCTGTGGCGAGACGCGCGGGTCGACATATCCGGCACGTCCGGAACCTGCATGGGCGGGCGCGGAGGCCAGGCTGGCGCCGGCTAGGACGAGCAGGGATAAATGGCGAACGCGGTTCATGTGCGGCTCCTGAATTGTTAACAAAACATTTCCAAAGGGGCCGTCACCGTCGTTCACCCGACGCGCGAGCTCGGTCATCAACCGACTTCCCCTCACGCGCATCGGCAGCTAGCGTGCGTCAAACAAGTGTTTGAGGCGGCGATGGCGATCGAGGCGGTGATCTGGGATTTCGGCGGTGTGTTCACGACTTCGCCGTTCGAGGCGTTCCGGCGCTACGAGACCGAGCGGGGCTTGCCCAAGGACTTCATTCGTACGGTCAATTCGACCGATCCCGACACCAACGCCTGGGCGCGGTTCGAGCGTGCCGAGATCGACGCTGCTGCGTTCGATGGCCTTTTCCGGGAGGAGGCGCTGCGGTTGGGCCATGATGTGCGCGGGGGCGAGGTGCTGCCCTTGCTCTACGGCGATCTGCGGCCTCGGGTTATGGATGCGCTGAAGGCCTGCAAGGCGCGGTTCAAGGTTGGCTGCATCACCAATAATGTCCCCACCGGCCACGGTCCCGGCATGGCTCAGAGCGCGGAGAAGGCGCTGGTGGTCGGCGAGATCATGGCGCTGTTCGACGCGGTGATCGAAAGCTCAAAGGCGGGCGTCCGCAAGCCCGACCCGCGCATCTATCAGATGATGTGCGAGCTGCTCGGCGCGCCGCCCGAAGCTTGCGTCTATCTCGACGACCTGGGGATCAACTGCAAGCCGGCGGCGGCGCTGGGAATGACCGCGATCAAGGTGTCCGGCGAGCAGCAGCTGCTGGACGACCTTGCGAAGGTGACCGGATTGGCGTTCTGAGGGGGCAAGACTTTCTCGGAGGAACCATGTCCCGTCCCCGTATCGGCGCCACGGTCGCGATCGCCCAACTCGACGGCTGGGTCGTCGACCCGAACCACAACGACGCCATCGCCAAGACCTTCAAGTTCGCGGACTTCAACCAGGCCTTCGGCTTCATGACTCGGGTGGCGCTGATGGCCGACAAGCTCGACCATCATCCCGAGTGGTTCAATGTCTACAACCGGGTCGAGGTGCTGCTGACCACACATGACGCCGACGGGGTGACGGATCTGGACGTGACGCTTGCGAAGTTCATGGACAGCGTCGCCTGAAAATTTCAAACTCCTGTTTGAATTATAATCGGGAGGACGCCGCATGGCGCAGAGCACGGGCCGGGTCGCCGGCAAGAAGGCCTTCATCACCGGCGGCGCCCAAGGCCTCGGCGCGGCGGCGGGGCGCATGTTGGCCAAGGAAGGGGCCAAGGTCGCCCTGGCCGACATCAACCTGGCCGGCGCTCAAGTGGTTGCGGACGAGATCAACGCCGCGCATGGCGCCGGCACGGCCTTCGCGTTCGAACTGGATGTCACCCAGGAAGATCAGTGGATTGACGTGCTGGAGAAGGCGACCCAGGCCATGGGCGGCCTGTCGGTGCTGGTCAACAACGCGGGCATCGGCGGCGATGGTCCCATCGAGAGCCTCGACTTTGGGCTCTGGAAGAAGGTCATGTCGGTCAATGTCGACAGCGTCTTCCTGGGCGCCAAGCACGCCCTGACCCATATGCGCGCCCACCAGCCGGGCTCGATCATCAATCTGAGTTCGATCGCTGGCCTGATCGCCAACGGCAATTCGCCCGCCTACAACGCCTCCAAGGCGGCGGTCTGGCTGCTCAGCAAAAACATCGCGTTGTACTGCGCGAAGATGAAGCTCGACATCCGATCGAACTCCATCCACCCGACCTTCATCGACACGCCGATCCTGGACGGTTTCTCGGCCCGCTTCGGCAAGGAAGAAGCTTTCGCCAAGCTCGCCCGACAAGTGCCGATGGGCCGCATCGGCGAGCCGACCGACATCGCCAACGCGGTGCTCTATCTGGCCAGCGACGAAAGCAAGTTCATGACCGGCGCCGAGATCAAGGTCGACGGCGGCATCTCGGCCATGTGACCTCTTCGTTCCTCCCCCGCACTGCGGGGGAGGAACTGAGTTCGCCCTATCGCGGCGCGCGCTTGGCCAGGATTCGTTGAAGGGTCCGCCGGTGCATGTTGAGGCGACGCGCGGTTTCCGAGACGTTGTGACCGCACATTTCATAGACGCGCTGGATATGCTCCCAGCGGACACGGTCGGCGCTCATCGGATTTTCTGGAGGCGCGGGCGCGGCGTCCTTGGCGGCCAGAAGGGCCCGGGCGACGTCATCGGCGTCGGCGGGCTTGGACAGGTAGTCGACCACGCCGGCCTTCACCGCCGCTACGGCGGTGGCGATGTTGCCATAGCCCGTGAGCATGATGACCTTGGCGTCTGCCCGGGCTTCGCGCACCGCTTCGACGACCTTCAAGCCCGATCCGTCCTCTAGCCGCATGTCCAGCACCGCATGGGCGGGGGCCTGGTTCCGGAGGATGGTCAGCGCTTCTGCGACGGACGCCGCCAGGGTCACCTCGAAGCCGCGTTGCTCCAGGGCGCGACCCAGTCGGGTCCGCAGCGGAGCGTCGTCGTCCAGCAGCAGCAATGACTTGTCCGGCAGCGCCGAAACCAGCTCTCCGATATCCGCCATAAAGTCAGCGCCTCCCCGCGCCAATACTTGAGCAGGCCTAGTAACAAACCATACTTCCGCGTTTCCGCACCATAACTCAAGCCCCCGTATAGCCGGGTGCTTCGAGCGCGGGTCTCGGCCAGCGCGCCGAAACCACCGCTCCGCCCCGACGACCATTGCGGAAATCCACTGTGGCTCCGGTCCGCTCCAGCAAGGTCTTGGCGATGAAGAAGCCCAGGCCCATGCCGATATGACCGGTACGGGAGCCCTCGGCGCCCGGACGAGTCGTCACGTACGGCTCGCCAAGCTTGGCGAGCACTTCGGGGGAGAAGCCAGGGCCGTCGTCGCGGGCCTCAATGACGATGTAGCGCGCGTCGAAGCGGGCGATGACGATCACCTCACCCCGGGCGAAGTCGACCGCATTCTCCACGATCGAGGTCATGGCGTGAATGATTTCGGGCCGGCGCCAGACATCGGGCGCGGTTTCGCCCGCCGGACCGTTGACCACGGCTTCAACGCGGATGCCGTGAACCATATGCGGCTCGATCACGTCCTGCACCAACTGGACCAGGCTCATGCGCTCATGCACGGCGTCGGTCGCTTCGGGCATTTCGGTCAGCCGTTGCAGGATCTCGCGGCAACGCGCGGCCTGACCGATCATCAGTTCGGCGTCCTCGCGCACCTCGTCATTGGGCGCATTGCGGGCCATCTCGCGCGCGACCACCGAGATCGTCGCCAGCGGCGTGCCCAGTTCATGGGCGGCTGCAGCGGCCAGAGCGCCGAGCGCCGAGAGGCGTTGCTCCCGAGCCAGCACCGTCTCCGTCACGTTCAGCGCGAGCTCCATCCGGGCGGACTCGCTGGCCGCCTGCCACGCATAGAGCCCGGTGAAGACGATCCCGAAGATCCTCGCGACGACGATCGACCAAAGCAGGTTGGTGCTGGACAGGTCGGGCAACTGCCGACCGTCAACGGTCGGCAACGGCATATGAAAGATCGCCAGCATGATCGAGGAAAGGATGGCCAGGGCGCCGAGCGCCAGCGCAAAGCGCGCCGGCAGGGTGGCTGCCGCCAGGGTGACCGGTGCGATCAGCAGCAGCGAGAAGGGGTTCTGTGCGCCTCCGGTCAGGTAGAACAGACCTGAGAGCTGCAGGATGTCGAAGGCGATCTGGGCGGTGGCTTCGCCGTCGCGCGCCAGTCTCTGGCCGCTGGAGGCCAGGCCCAGCAGAACGTTCAGCCAAGACGAGAGCGCGATCAGGGTAAAGCACAGCGCCCACGGCACCTGGAGCTTCAGGACGAGGCCCGCGAAGACGAGAACGGCCGTCTGGCCCACGATCCAAGCCCAGCGCTGCGCGAGCAGGGTTCGCACCCGCAAGCGACCGCGGCGAAGACCTGGGGCGGTCCAGGACCAGGCGTCGTCTTGCACCGGCTCGTCGCCCGGCTTATCGAGCCCCATATGACGTTGATCGTCGGGTGTTTTCGCGAACGAAACGTCGGCCATGATCGCAGAATTGTCCAGAATTGCGCGCGTGGCGAGAGTAAAAGGATCAAGCGCACATGCCTCGCCATCGGCTCATTCTCATCCTCGCCTGCGTTCTGGGGCTGGCGGTCGTCACGGGCTTGGCCTGGAACGCTGGAGTCTTCCGCTCGCAGTCGGCCGTTACGGTCGGCGGCCCCTTCGCCTTGGTCGACCAGAATGGCGCGCCGACCACCGAAAAAGCGCTGAAAGGCAAGTGGAGTGCGGTGTTCTTCGGGTTCACCTACTGCCCTGACGTTTGCCCGGGCACGCTGCAAGGCCTGGCGGTGGCGACCGATCAGCTGGGTCCCAAGGCCAAGGACTTTCAGATCGTCTTCATCTCGATCGATCCGGCGCGCGACACCGTGCCGCAGATGAAGGCCTACCTCTCAGCCCCCTACGTCCCGAAGTCGACCCTCGGCCTGACTGGAACCCAGGCGCAGGTCGACGCGGCCGCCAAGGCGTACCGCGTCTACTACGCCAAGGTCGGGGCTGGACCCGGCTACACCATGGACCACTCGACGGCGATCTACCTGATGGACCCCAAGGGCCGCTTCAAGACGGTGATCCCCTACAACCTGCCGCCGGAGGAGATCGCCCGCCGGATCAAGGATGCGATCCGCGAAGGCTGATCCGATCCGTTCAGTCCTTGAGCCGGATCTTCTTCTCGATCTGCGCGGCGGCCTTCTCGGCCTTCTTGCGTCGCTCGAACACGTCGCGCATGTGAGCAAGGTCCGCCGAACTGAGGCGCTGCTCCGCCGCCACGAACTGCTCCTGCTCCTCTTCGCGGATGTGGTGCAGATACTCCTCCTTCAGGCTGGCGAAGCGCTGCAGCCAGCCTGAAGAGCTCATGTCGCGGGCGGCGAGATCGGCGAGCATGTCGTCAATCTCCTTGTGCTCGGCGATGGCGTGGCGCGCGAAGTCCGTGGTCTGTGGATCGCGCAGCACGCTGGACCACAGGGCCTGCTCCTCGGCGGCGGCGTGGGCTTTCAGTTCGCGAGTAAGCTCTTCGAACAAGGCGCGGCGATCCTCGCTGTCGCCCTGGGTCTCCTCAATCATGGCCAGAAGCGCGCGATGACGGTCGTGGTCTTCGACCAAGCGTCCGAAGATGTCCGGATCGCCGCGGAAGGGGGTCTTGGGCGTGCTGCCTATGCGCGCCGCCAGATCCGGGGCGATGGCCTTGGCCTTGGCGATGGCGTGGGCCTTGGCGTCGCGCGCGCGGTCGGCCGTGGTCGAGGTCTGCGAGGCTTCGCGGGTCATGGCTTGGGGTGTCCTGGGGCTGTGGCGTGAACGTCCCAGCGGCTACGCTTCGAAGCGGCAAAGGTTCCTAAGGCGAGGCTTGGAGGCGGCTGGGCGGGCTCCGTCTCCAGAACGCGGCGGGAAATTTCGCGAGCGACTGGACTTTGTTAGGCTTCGGCGTGTTATGTTGCATTGCAATATCGCGGATGCGCCATGCTCTACGCCCTGCACGAGGCGGCCTACTACGCCTCCACTCCGATGCGCCTCGCGGCGCTGGCGGCCCGGGACTTCTGGGGATCGCCGCTAAACCCGGCCGCTGACAGCGACCTCGGTCGCCGTGTGCGCGCCGGCGCCGATCTCTTCGCCAATGTCACGCGCCGGTACGGCAAACCCGACTGGAACATCAATACGGTCAAGGTCGGCCAGGTCGATGTCCGCGTGCGGCCGACCGTGGTCTGGGAAAGCCCGTGGGCGCGTCTCGTCCAGTTCGACCGCGACATGGCCGACATGCGCCGGGCTGGGAAGTTCTCGCTGGACCCGGCGGTGCTGATCGTCGCGCCGCTGTCGGGCCACTACGCCACGCTGCTGCGCGGCACGGTCGAGGCCTTCCTGCCCGACCACGCCGTTTTCATCGTCGACTGGGTCAATGCGCGCGAGGTCTCGGTCCTGGAGGGGCGCTTCGACTTCCACGACTATATCGACCACGTCATCCAGATGCTCGAGGTGCTGGGGCCGCGTCCCAATGTCCTGGCCGTGTGCCAGCCCGGACCGCCGGTCCTGGCCGCTGCGGCTCTGATGGCCGAGCAGAACCATCCCTCGCGCCCGGCCAGCATGACCTTCATGGGCTCGCCGATCGACGCGCGCCTGTCGCCGACCGTGACCAACCAGCTGGCCGAGGAAAAGCCGTTCACCTGGTTCCAGTCGAACATGATCTACACCGTGCCGCCGCCTTATCCCGGCGCGGGCCGGCGCGTCTATCCGGGCTTCGTCCAGCTGGCCAGCTTCATGAGCATGAACGCCGAGCGCCACCAGGAGGCCCACCGCCGTTACTTCAACGACCTGGTGAAGGGCGATGGCGACAGCGCCGACAAGCACTTGGAGTTCTATGACGAGTATCTGTCGGTCCTGGATCTGACCGAGGAGTTCTATCTCCAGACGATCGACATCGTCTTCCAGCAGTATCTACTGCCGAAGGGCGAGCTGGTGCATCGCGGCACGCGGGTGAAGCCCGAGGCCATCACTGACATCGGCCTGATGACGGTCGAGGGCGAGAACGACGACATCTCCGGTATCGGCCAGACCCAGGCCGCCCACGGCCTGTGCCCGAACATTCCTGACGACATGAAGCTCGACTACGTCCAGCCCAGCGTTGGCCACTACGGCGTGTTCAACGGGCGGCGGTTCCGCGAGGAGATCTATCCGCGCGTGCGCAAGTTCATCCGCAAGTGCGACCCGCATTTCGCCGAAGAGGCGTGACGCAGCAGCGCACTTGCGGCGCGACCCCGGGCACGCGATCTAAGGACGATGTTCGCGCGTTCCGCCCAACGCTTTTCCGATGGTGATCGACTGGAGGTCGGGGGCTGGCCCGTACGGCTGAAAGTCGACGGCCGCGCGCGGCGGGTCTCGTTGCGCGTGGATCGGGCCAGGTCCGAGATCGTCGCCCTGTCGCCCAGTCCTCGCCGCCTGGCCGAAGCGGTTGCATTTGCCCAAGAGAAGGCGGGCTGGATCGCCAAGCAGCTGGCGGCGCTGCCCGAACGCATGAGCCTTGCGCCCGGCGGCGTGCTGCGGCTGAACGATCGGCCCTACCGGCTGGAGGTCGGTCCTGGTCGCGCCAAGATCGACGGTGACCGCATCGTTGCGCCCGATGATCCCAACTGGGGCTTGAAGATTATCCGCCTGGCAAAGCGCGAGGCCTTGGCGGTGCTGACGGAACGCACCGCGATCCACGCCGCCGCTCTGCAACGCCCGGTGCCGTCGGTGGCCATCGCCGATCCGAAGGCGCGATGGGGGTCGTGTCGTCCTGCGACCTCGCGGACGCCGGCGGCGATCCGCTACAGCTGGCGGCTGATCCTCGCCCCGGCGGCGGTGGCCGACTATGTCGCCGCCCACGAATGCGCGCATCTGATCGAGGCCAACCATGGCCCGCGCTTCTGGGCGCTCTGCGAGCAACTGGTCGGCGACCCCACGCCCCACCGCGCGTGGCTACGCGCCCACGCGGCCGAGCTGCACGCGATCGGCGCCTGACCCCTAGTAGGGGAGCTGATCCGCAGGCGGAGGCTCGCCTGCGGGCGTTTCCGCAGCGGGGCCCTCAGGCGCGGGCGCGGCGTTCATCAGATCCCCGATCGGATCCTCCGTCGGCGGGGGCGGCGGCTCGACCACCCCGCCCGGGATCGGCGTAGACTTCAGCCGCGGCAGGGCGGCGGCCATGAAGGTGCGCCAGACCTCGGCCGGCGCGCCCCCGCCCGTGACGCGCTTCATCGGCGTCGCGTCGTCCTTGCCGGTCCACACCGCCGTGACGAAGCCGCCGGTGTAGCCGACGAACCAGGCGTCCTTGTAGTCGCTGGTGGTGCCGGTCTTGCCGGCGATGTCGTAACCACCGACGCGCGCCCGGGTGCCGGTGCCCGAGGTGACGACCTCGCGCATCATCTGGTTCATGTACTGAAGGCCCGGAGAGCCGATCACGGCCGTGCGCGCCTGCTTGTCGACGCTATGGTCGTAGAGAACCTTGCCGCTGGCGGTGCGGATCCGCTCGATGCCGTAGCCCTTGGCCAGGAAGCCGCCGTTCGCGAACGGCGCATAGGCCTGGGCCATCTCCATCGGGGACACTTCGACCGCACCCAGCGCCATGGACGGGTCCAGCTGGATCTTGCTGGTGATCCCCAGGCGCCGCGCCGTGGCGGCGACATTGCTGGTGCCGACTTCGTTGGCCAGACGCGCGGCGACGGTGTTGATCGATTGGGCCAACGCCGTCTGCAGCGTGATCGGACCCAGGTACTTGTTGGTGTAGTTCTTGGGCTCCCAGTTGCCGATCTTCACCGGCTCGTCGACCACCATCACATTGGGGGTCCGTCCCGCTTCCATGGCGGTCAGATAGACGAAGGGCTTGAAGGCCGAGCCCGCCTGACGGCGCGCGGTCGTCGCACGGTCGAACTGGCTTTCGTTATAGTCCGCGCCTCCGACATAGGCGCGAATGCGACCTTCGCCGTCGATAGCCACCAGCGCGGCCTGTTGCACGCCCTGCTTGATATGGCCCTCGACACCCAGCTTCACGGCGCGCTCGGCCGAGACCTGGATGGGCAGGTCCAGCGTCGTCTCGACGACGAGATCCTCGGTCGGCTCGCCGACCAGCGAGCGCACCTGGGCGTCGATATAGTCGGTGAAGTACTGCGCGCGTTGGTTGGCCAGCGTGGCCGACACCTGCACCGGCGTACGGAACGCCTCGTCGCGCTGCTCGGGGGTGATCGCCTTGATGCGCACCATCTCGTCGAGAACGATGGTAGCGCGGCGGGCGGCGCGTTCCTTGGCCGACACGGGCGAATAGCGGGCGGGGCCCTTCATCATGCCGGCCAGCAGGGCCGCCTCGCCGATGGTCAGCTGTTGGGCGGGCTTGTTGAAATAGCGCTGGGAGGCGGCTTCGATCCCGTAGGCCCCGGCGCCGAAATAGACCCGGTTCATATAGAGGGCCAGGATCTGCTTCTTGGAGAATTTCAGCTCCAGCCAGACGGCCAGGATCAGCTCCTGGGCCTTGCGGCGATAGTTCTGGGCCGGACTCAGGAACAGGTTGCGGGCCAGTTGCTGGGTGATGGTCGAGCCGCCCCGCTGGGGGCCGTCGTGGGTCAAGTTCCACGCCAGCGACCGCACGATGCCCCACGGGTTGAAGCCGAAGTGGTGATAGAACTGCCGGTCCTCGATCGCGATAAAGGCGGCGGGCACGTATTTGGGCAGGGCGTCGAGATCGACGGGCGGGGCGTACTGGCTGCCGCGCACGGCCAGCAGCGCGCCCGAGCGGTCCAGATAGTTGATCGAAGGCTGGCGCTTGACGTCGTAGAGCTTGGACGTGTCCGGCAAGTCGCTGGCGAACACGGCGAAGAAGGCCACGACGAAGATCAGGCCCCAGACACCGACGACCGAGCCCCAGTAGACCAGGGCCTGAAGCGGGGTGCGCTGCGGCTTCGCCGGCTTGTTTCCGCCGAAGGGTCCGTTCGCCATGATCGTTTTGTTCCTACCGCGCAGACGTCTGGATCACGCCCCTCTGGAGCGCGTCCGGTTTAGCCGAACCCCACAAAACGCGCGACAAGATTGACGAGACATGAACGCGGCGGTTTTCGGGCGCGCTCGACAGGGGGCTTCGTTTGTCTGGCGCGACCGTCAGAAACCCTCGGCTTGCGCCGGCGGGGTATGAGGCGTAACGGAACCGCGCCCCGCGAGGTTCGCAGGGCGACAGTCTTCAGGAGAGCGCGATGGGTTACCGGGTCGCCGTGGTCGGCGCCACGGGCAATGTGGGCCGCGAGATGTTCAACATCCTCGAGGAAGTCAAATTCCCCGTGGACAAGATGCACGCCATCGCCAGCCGCAAATCCATCGGCGTCGAGGTCTCGTTCGGCAACGAGATTCTCAAGTGCGAGGACCTGGAGCAGTTCGACTTCTCCAAGGTTGACCTGGTGCTGATGAGCGCCGGCGGGTCGATCTCCAAGGCCTGGGGGGAGAAGATTGGCGCGGCCGGTCCGATCGTCATCGACAACTCCAGCCACTTCCGCATGGACCCGGCCGTGCCGCTGGTGGTGCCGGAGGTGAACCCGGACGCGGTCAACAGCATCCCCAAGAACATCATCGCCAACCCGAACTGCTCGACCGCGCAGCTGGTCGTGGCGCTGAAGCCGCTTCACGACGAAGCCAAGATCAAGCGGGTGGTCGTGTCGACCTACCAGTCGGTCTCCGGCGCGGGCAAGGAAGGCATGGACGAGCTGTGGGACCAGACCAAGGGCGTCTACGTCCTGGGCGCGCCGCCGCCCAAGAAGTTCACCAAGCAGATCGCCTTCAACGTCATCCCCCACATCGACGTCTTCATGGACGACGGCTTCACCAAGGAAGAGTGGAAGATGACCGCTGAAACCCAGAAGATCCTGGATCCGGCGATCAAGCTGACCGCCACCTGCGTGCGCGTGCCCGTCATGGTCGGCCACTCTGAAGCCGTGAACGTCGAGTTCGAGACCCCTCTGGACGAGGACGAAGCCCGCGAGATCCTGCGCGAGGCCGACGGCGTCGTCGTGGTCGATAAGCGCGAAGACGGCGGCTACATCACGCCCAAGGAAGCCCAGGGCGAGTTCCCGGTCTACATCTCGCGCATCCGCAAGGACCCGACCGTCGAGAACGGCCTGGCCTTCTGGTGCGTCGCCGACAACCTGCGAAAGGGCGCTGCCCTGAACGCGGTGCAGATCGCCCAGCTGCTGCACGACAAGGGCCTGCTGAAGCGCAAGGTTCTGGCTTAAGAACGACTATCCCGTCGTCCTTCGCCAGCGGAGCGGAGGACGACGGATTTCCTGGGCCCGGGCCCAGATTTTCCCGAGCCACCGCAAGATGTCGGCGGACGGCGGGCTTCCTATTTGCGAGAAGCCTCCCGAAAGGTTTGGTGACATGCCTCCCAGTTCTGCGGCCGAAAGCCGGTCAGCCTATTTCGCCGGCGTCGGCTGCTACCTGCTTTGGGGCTTTCTGCCTCTCTATTTCCACCTGCTGGCCAAGCTGGGCGTCACCTCCTGGGAGATGATCGCTCACCGTTCGCTGTGGTCGGTGCTGTGGGCGCTGGGCCTCGTGTTGATCGCCAAGCAGGCCGGCCAGGTGGCCGAGGTGCTGCGTCAACCAAGGACGTTAGGCGTGCTGGCGCTGTCCACCCTGGCGATCTTCAGCAACTGGACGATCTACGTCTTCGCCGTGAACGCCGGACACGTGATCGAGGCCAGCCTCGGCTATTATATCAACCCGCTGATGAACATGGCCGCCGGGGCGCTGCTGTTCCGCGAGCGGATGTCCACCGAGGGCAAGGTTGCGATTGGCTTCGCCGCTGTTGGCGTGGCCATTCAGACCGTGGCGCTCGGCCATCTGCCGATCGTCTCGCTGGGCCTGGCCCTCAGCTTCTGCGTCTACGCCATCCTGCGTAAACAGGTGAAGGCCGACGCCCAGACCGGCCTCTTCATCGAATGCGCCTATCTGGCGCTGCCAGGGCTGGCCTATGTCTGGTTCCTGCAGGCGAACGGTCAGGGCCATTTCGGCAGCGGGGCCGGCGTCACGACGCTGCTGGCGCTGGCTGGTCCTGCGACTGTGGTTCCGCTGGCCCTGTTCGCCTGGTCGGCGCGCCGCCTGCCACTCAGCGCCGTTGGCTTTCTGCAGTTCATCGCGCCAACGATCCAGTTCCTGCTGGGCGTGGCGTTCGGCGAGCCGTTCACCCCGCTCCGGGCGCTATCGTTCGTGTTCATCTGGCTGGGCGTGGCGACCTTCGCCTATGGCGCGTGGCGCAAGGCCAAGGCGCTGGCTCCCGCCTAAAGGCAGGCGTACGCCGCCTCGATCAGGCGCACTGACCGGGGATCACCGATCAACGCGTTGCCCTGCTTGTTCATCACATAGGCCCCCGACAGGCCGCGCGTCGGATCTGCAAAGGCGCAGGAGCCGCCCCAGCCGGAGTGGCCGAACGCCTCGGCGGTCGGGCCGTAATAGAAGTTGGGCTCGTTGCGCATGAACCCCGCGCCCCAGCTGATCTCGTAGGGCAGAACAAGGTCGCGGCCCCGGATGCGCTCAGCAGTGGCGGCCTTGATCCCGGCGGGAGTGATCAGCGAGCGGCCGTCCAGCGTTCCGCCATTGGCCATCGCGCCCATCAGCCGCGCGAGGGCGGGCGCCGTGGCGTGGCCGTTGGCCGACGGGATCTCGACGCGCCGCCATTCGGCCGCGCCCTTGCCGCCCGGCGAGGACCACGGTTTGAAGAAGGCCGCTTCGACCGCCGGGTTGATCTCGCCGAACTGGGGCATGGCCGTGGGGCGCATCAGGTCGGCGACGCGGCCGTGCTCGCTGTCGGGCAAGCCGATCCAGAGATCCAGGCCCAGCGGGGCGCAGATGTCCTCGCGCAGCGCCGTTCCCATTGTACGGCCGTCGACGCGGCGGAAGATCTCGCCGGCCAGATAGCCGTAGGTCACCGGGTGGTAGCCGCTGGCCGAACCGATCGGAAACAGCGGCGCCATGGCCGCCAGCTTGGCGCAGGTGGCGTCCCAATCGAACCAGATGGCCGGATCGGTCTCGTCGGGGAAGCCAGACAGGCCGGCCTGGTGCGACAGAGCCTGCTCGACGGTCACCGCGGCCTTGCCCGCTTGCGCGAACTCGGGCCAGACGTCGGCGACGGGCTGGTCGTAGGCCAAGTGGCCCTCATCGACCAGGCGCGCGATCATCAGGGCCGCCACCGCCTTGGTGGTCGAAAACAGCGCGGTCAGGGTGTCGGGGGCGAACGGAACCTCGCGCTTGCGGTCGGCGAAGCCGCCCATCAGGTCCACCACCACCTCACCCTCGATGGCGAACGCAAAGCGCGCGCCAAGCTCGCCGCCTTCAGCGAAGTTCTGTTCGAAGACCTCGCGCACCCGCGAAAAGCGGTCGGGGCAGAAGCCGGTGATGTCGGTCATGGTCGGGCCTGCGGGGCTTTAGGCCAGCCGTTCGATCCGAACGGTCGGCGAGGTCTGCTTGATGCGCGCGCCCATGCCCACGATCGGCAGTTCTGGCGCGTTCCAGATGTTGGCGGCGGTGACCGTCTCGGCCACGCCGCCGACGGCGCGGGCCAGGCCGTACGAGAAGGTCTGCCCCTCAAGGATCGACGCGGCGTAGAGGGCGGTCAGAAGGTCGCCGGTGCCGTTTGGCGAGCGTTCGGACTTGGCGTGGGCGGCCAGCCAGGCCTCCTTGCGGTCAGCCAGCACCGCGCCGATCTCTGCGCCGCGATGGACCGACGAGACAAGCGTCGTCTTGCCCAGCAGCCGCGCGGCGCGCATGGCCGACTGCGGATCGCGGGCGTCGGTTCCGGTGAGCTTCTGCAGCTCCCAGGAGTTACAGGCCACCACGTCGGCGCGGGGGATCAAATCAGCGATGATCTCGTCTGCGGTTTCGGCCGGGATGTAGAGGCCCTTGCCGGCGTCGCCCATGGTGGGGTCCACGACGACGGTCGGGCGGCGCATGGCCGCGCCGTTCGGACGGGGCGACTCCCGGACCGCGTCGATCACCCGCGCTGCGGCGCGGGCCTGGGCGGCCGTGGCGAAATAGCCGGTGATGACGAGATCGACGAGACCGAACAGGCCATTGGCTTCGATCCCGTCCAGCATGCCCTCGAACACTTCGATCGGCACCGGCGCGCCGCCGGGAATGCCCCAGCCCGGATGACGGCCGAACAGCACGGTCGGCACCACCATCGAGTCGATCTTGAACTGCGCCAGGGCGGTGGCCTGGGCCGTCGCGCCGACCTGGCTGCCCGCGACATGGCTGGAAAGGATCAAGGCTAGCGGCATGGCAAAGCGATTAGCCGAGCAATGCGGGCTTGAATAGGGCGTCTTCGCTTATGACCCCAAAAGAAAAAGGCCCGCCGCGCGGCGGGCCTTCCCCATGGGAATTCAGACTTCGTCCGATCTTAGTACCGGTAGTGATCCGGCTTGAACGGGCCGGCCTCCGGAACGCCGATGTAATCGGCCTGATCCTTGCGCAGCGTGGTCAGCTTCGCGCCCAGCTTTTCCAGGTGCAGGAACGCGACCTTTTCGTCGAGGTGCTTGGGCAGGGTGTAGACTTGGTTCTCGTACTTGGCCTTGTTGGTCCACAGCTCGATCTGGGCCAGGGTCTGGTTGGTGAACGAGGCCGACATGACGAACGAGGGGTGGCCGGTGGCGTTGCCCAGGTTCACGAGGCGGCCTTCCGACAGCACGATCAGCTTCTTGCCGTCGGGGAATTCCACGTGGTGGACCTGCGGCTTGATCTCGTCCCACTTGTAGTTGCGCAGGGCGGCGATCTGAATTTCAGAGTCGAAGTGACCGATGTTGCAGACGATGGCGTTGTTTTTCATCTTCCGCATGTCGTCCAGCGTGATGACGTCCTTGTTGCCGGTCGCGGTGACGAAAATGTCGGCCTTGTCGGCGACGTCGGCCAGGGTCTGAACCTCATAGCCTTCCATCGCCGCCTGCAGGGCGCAGATCGGGTCGATCTCGGTGACGATCACGCGGGCGCCGCCCTGGCGCAGCGAGGCGGCCGAGCCCTTGCCCACGTCGCCATAGCCGCAGACCACGGCGACCTTGCCCGACAGCATGACGTCGGTGCCGCGACGGATCGCGTCGACCAGGCTTTCACGGCAGCCATAGAGGTTGTCGAACTTGGACTTGGTGACGCTGTCGTTGACGTTGATGGCCGGGAACGGCAGCTCGCCCTTCTGGGCCATGTGATACAGGCGGTGGACGCCCGTGGTGGTCTCTTCCGACACGCCGCCGATGGCCGAGCGGATCGCCGAATAGAAGCCCGGCTTTTCGGCCAGGTACTTCTTCATCACGGCGTAGAGGGCTTCTTCTTCCTCGTTCTGCGGGTTGTCGAGGATCGAGGGATCCTTCTCGGCCTTGGGGCCCAGCACGCAGAGCAGGGTGGCGTCGCCGCCGTCGTCCAGGATCAGGTTCGGATAGCCGCCATCGTGCCACTCGAAGATCTTGTGGGCGTATTCCCAGTACTCGACCAGGTTCTCGCCCTTGAAGGCGAACACCGGGACGCCGGCGGCGGCGATGGCGGCCGCAGCGTGGTCCTGGGTCGAGAAGATGTTGCACGAGGCCCAGCGGACCTCAGCGCCCAGGGCCGTCAGCGTCTCGATCAGCACGGCGGTCTGGATGGTCATGTGCAGGCTGCCGGCGATGCGGGCGCCCTTCAGGATCTGTTGCGGACCGTACTCGGCGCGCGTGGCCATTAGGCCTGGCATTTCGGTCTCGGCGATGGCGATTTCCTTGCGGCCGAAATCGGCGAGCGAGATGTCCTTGACGATATAGTCAGCCACGGTCGGCTCCTGCGGTCGAAATGGGGGTTCTTGCGCGCCTTATACGCTGGAGACCCCTTCCGAGCAATTAACGCATAAAGATATCCTTATGTGGCTGCCGGCGGAGTGCGGCTTGACAAATAGTGCACCGAAATATCTCTTTAGGCTGTATTCGGGAGATTGCACCATGTTGGGTAGTCTGATCCTGGCCGCAGCGTTGTTTGCCGACGCCGCACCCTTAGACGCCACTGGGCTGAAGGCGGCGATCAAAGGCGCTCAACAGGCCCCGACTGTCGCCCCGGTAGGGCGGTCTTTCAGGATCGAGATCCCGTTTGTGGACGGCCGGAAGCGGGACGTAATGACGTTCCAGAGTCCGGCGCGCTGGGTTTACGACTACAAGCGCGACCAACTGGATCTAATCATCGGCCCCGGCGAGATCACGGCGCTTAACTATGATCAATTCTCGGCTCAGGGCCTGGACAAGCTGCCGCCGCTGCAGAGCTATGTTTTCGACTCGCGCCAGGTGACCAACGAAATCAACTTCAATATCGACAACAAAACAAAGGCGCGCGATCGCGACAACGACGATCTGGGCGATGGGCGTGGGGACCGGTACGAGCGTGGCTTACGATCCTGGGTGTACAGCTTCGCCATCGCCGCGCCCTACGACGAGAAGGGCGTTTCGGGCTTGCCGGGCGGTATGAAGCCTTCGGTCATCCATAGGGTCGAAAACCTGCCTCAAAGCGAATTGCGTCGCTTTGTGAGTCATATGAGTCTGGTGCTGGAGGGCGAGGTGACGGAACTGGGCCAAAAGCCACCGGCGTTCTGCGGTGGCTTCCACGGCGGGGTAACGTCCAGAGCCCTGACCAACTCCGAGAGCTTTGCAATCCGCGCCCGGCAGTGCTTTGTGACGGCGCGCATCGACAGGGTCGTCGTTATGCGAAATGGTCAGGCTCTGGCGGTCTGGCCGAAACCGGCGCCGACCGCCGATTAAGAGCGCACGGCCTGATGCTGTCAGGCCGCGAGCTCTACGCCCCTGAGCTTGCCTCACCCCTGCTGCCCCAAACGCTCCCACCCGTCAAAGAACGGGAATCGTGCCCCCCAGAACGCCTCCAGCCTCGGGTCCGCGTCCACCCGGCGCACGGCCTCCGCCATCCTCGGCGCGGCCTCGTAGAACCGCACGCGCCGGGGCCCCCAGCGGCTGACGACCGCGACATAGAGATCCAGCACGCTCAGCGTGTCGCCCAGCAGGTAGGGGCCGCCGTGGTGGGCCATCAGCGGCGCGACCTGGCTTTCCATCATCGACCAGCAGTCGGCGATCCGCTCGGCCGTGGCGGCCTTGATCCGCGCCTGGACCTCCGGGTCAGGCCCGCCCAGGCGCGCGGGCTCGTCGCGCACCCAGAACAGCGAATAGATCGAGGCCGGGATGAAGGTCATCCAGCGCAGGAACTGTGCCCGCATCGGATCGTCGATCGCTGGGCCGAGCTTCGCCTCGGGGAAGCGGTCGGCCAGCCAGATCAGGATCGCCGCGCTTTCTGTGATCGTCTCGCCGTCCGGGGTGACCAGGGCCGGAATCTGCTTAAGGGGATTGATTGCTGCGACCTTGGCCTGCTCCGCCTCGCCCTCCCAGGTCGGGGCCTCGATCACCGCATAGGGCAGTCCGATCAAGGACATGGCCGCCTCGACGGGGACGCCGCCAGAGCCCAGGGCGCTGAAAATTGTAAACGGCTTGTCCACAAAACCTCCCCTATGTTGTGTCTGTGGCCCATTGTCACACCAGATGTAGTGGGGCACTCTAGGCGTGCGTCGGGCTCGCGCCTGCCGTAGCCTAGCCTAAACCGTCCGCTCGATTCTCGCGCTACCGAGGCCCTCCCATGTCCGTCATCTCGACCGCCCTGCCTGGCCTTATGACCCCGTCGGGCGGCTACAAGCCGTTCCGCTATCCGTGGGCCTATGACTTCTGGAAGAAGCAGCAGCAGGTCCACTGGATGCCCGAAGAGGTGCCGCTGGGCGAGGACCTCAAGGACTGGGCCGTCAAGCTGAACGACAAGGAACGGAACCTGCTGACGCAGATCTTCCGCTTCTTCACGCAGTCCGACGTCGAGGTGCAGGACAACTACATGGAGCGCTACGGTCGGGTGTTTAAGCCCACCGAAGTGAAGATGATGCTGGCCTCGTTCGCGAACATGGAGACGATCCATATCGCGGCCTACGCCCTGCTCCTCGAGACCATCGGCATGCCCGAGACCGAGTTCTCGGCGTTCATGGAATACGAGGCCATGAAGGCCAAGCATGACTACATGCAGACCTTCGGCGTCGAGACCAACGCCGATATCTGCCGCACCCTGGCCATGTTCGGCGGCTTCACCGAGGGGCTGCAGCTGTTCGCCTCGTTCGCGATGCTGATGAACTTCCCGCGCTTCAACAAGATGAAGGGCATGGGCCAGATCGTCTCGTGGTCGATCCGCGACGAGAGCCTGCACTGCGACGGCATCATCAAGCTGTACCACGCCTTCAACAAGGAAACCGGCGCGGTGACCAAAGCCGTCGCCGACGACATCGTCGACTGCTGCAAACACGTGGTGGGCCTGGAGGATCGCTTCATCGACCTGGCCTTCGAGGCCGGCGACGTGCAGGGCATGGTCCCTGACGACATCAAGCAATACATCCGCTTCGTCGCCGACTGGCGCCTGCGCCAGCTGCAGTTGCCGGAAGTCTACGGCGTGAAGGAGAACCCGCTGCCCTGGCTGCAGTCGCTGCTGTCGGGCGTGGAGCACGCCAACTTCTTCGAAGCCCGCGCGACCGAGTATTCGAAGGCCGCCACCAAGGGCCAGTGGCACGGCGCCGACGGCGTCTGGACCAGCTTCGACGAGATGATGAAGAAGCGTACGAGCGACCTGACGCCCGCGGAGTGATGTCGCATCCTTCTCCCCTTGCGGGAGAAGCTGGCAGATGAGGGGTTTCTCGGCGCCGCCCGCGCGGCCCCTCATCTGACCCGGCTTTCGCCGGGCCACCCTCTCCTGCTTGAGGAAAGGGTTTTGCTTTGAGCGGAGTCTCCCATGACCAGCATCGCCTTGATCGGCCCCGGCGCCGTGGGTGGAACGCTCGCCGCGTGGCTGTCGCAGAACGCCGACCTTGCGGTGACCGTCTGTGTCCGCACCCCGTTCGAGACCCTTGCGATCGAGACGCCGGAGGGGCCGATCACCGCGACGCCGCGCGTAGCGACCTCGCCGGAGGGCCTCGCGCCGGTCGACTGGGTGCTGGTCACCACCAAGACCTATGACACCGACGCCACCTGGACCTGGCTGGGCGCTCTGGTGGGGCCGGAGACCCGCGTGGCCATCCTGCGCAACGGGGTGGAGCATTCCGAGCCCTTCGCGGGCCGGATCGCGAAGAGGAACTTGGTCCCGGCGGTGGTCGACATTCCGGCCGAGCGTTCGGCGCCGGGACGGATGCTGCAGCGGCGCAACGGCTGGATGAAGGTTCCGGCAGACGCGGCTGGCGAGGCTTTTACGGCGCTGTTCGCCCACACGCCGATCAACGTACAGACAGTCAACGACTTCACCACAGAGGCTTGGAAGAAGCTGGCCTTGAACTGCGCCGGCGCGGTCAACGCCCTGGTGCTCAAGCCGGCCGGCATCGCTCATGACGAGGGCGCGGCGCAGGTCATGCGCAGCCTGGTGCGCGAGTGCGTCGCGGTGGGCCGGGCCGAGGGGGCGGACCTCGCCGACGACCTGCCCGACCAGGTGATCGCCGGCTATCGCGCCGCCGATCCGGGCTCGGTCAACTCGCTGCACGCCGACCGCGCGGCGGGGCGCGCCATGGAGCTGGACGCCCGCAACGGCGTTATCATTCGTCGGGGCGCCGCGCACGGGATCGCGACGCCCGCCAACGCCATGGTGGTGGCGCTGCTGAACGCGGCGGCGCTATAGGGCGCCAGCGCCACGGAGCCCTTACGGCCGGTCCTTCTTCGGCAGCGCCGCGACTTCTTCCGGCGTCAGCTTGGTGATCGCCTTCGCGCGGATCGGCATGGCGAAGCCGAAGCCGTCCGACACCCGCAGGTCCAGATCCAGCGGATGACAGACGCTGTCGGGGCCGCGCACGACCGACACCAGATGCGAGCCCGGCCAGGTCAGCTGGTTCGAGCCATAGGCGAGATCGACGCGATACACGTCGCGGCCGCGCACCTTCATGTACAGCGTGTTCTTGTCCGGCGCCGTCCAGCCGCGCCAGTCGGACAGGTAGAAGCACTGGCGGGGCGGCTTGGCGGGCTTGGTCGGCTCGGCGGGCGCCTGGTGGGCCACGGCGGCGGAAGCCGAGAAGCCCGCGACGGCGAGCCCGATCAGCGCCACACGCGCCAGGGGGGGCATCTTGCTCATGACGTCGTCCTCATAGTCCCTCGCCCTCTGAGATTGGCGCTCCTCCTGGCCTTGTCAAGTTTTTACTGTACATTTGAAACTGGACACGAAAAAGCCCGCCCCGCCGAAGCGGAGCGGGCGATCTCAATCGGTCGGTGGCGAGCGTCAGGCCTTGGCGGCTTCGCCCTCGGGCGGCATGTCGTCCAACTCGCCCTCCCACTTGGCCACGACCGCGGCGGCGACGCTGTTGCCGACCACGTTGGTCGCGCTGCGGCCCATGTCCAGCAGGTGATCCACGCCCAGGACTAGCGCAATCCAGGCTTCCGGCAGGCCGAAATAGGTGAGGGTGGCCATGATCACCACCAGCGAGGCGCGCGGCACGCCGGCAATGCCCTTGGAGGTCACCATCAGCAGCAGCAGCATGAAGATTTGCTGCTGGACCGTCAGCTCCACGCCGTGCGCCTGGACGATGAACATCGTGGCGAAGGTGCAATACAGCATCGAGCCGTCGAGGTTGAACGAATAGCCCAGCGGCAGCACGAACGAGACGATGCGGCGGCGCACGCCGACCTTGGGCAGGCTGTCGAGGATGCGCGGATAGGCGGCTTCCGAGCTGGCGGTCGAGAAGGCCAGCAGGGTCGGGTCGCGGATCACCCCGAACAGCGGGACCACCCGCTTGCCCAGCACCGCCAGGCCGGCCAGGAACAGGAGCCCCCAAAGCACGCCCATGGTCAGGTAGAAGCCCAGCACGAACTTGCTGTACGTGGCCAGCATGCCCAGGCCCTGAGTGGCGATGGTCGAGGCCAGGGCCGCGAAGATGGCCAGCGGGGCCAGCTTCATCACAAAGCCGGTGACTTTCAGCATGATCTGGGCGGCCTGTTCGACCAGCTCGAGGATCTGCGGGGCCTTGTCGTCCAGGGCCGCGACGGCGGTGCCGACGAACAGCGAGAACACGACGATCTGCAGGATCTCGTTCTTGGCCATGGCGTCGAAGATCGAGGTCGGCACCAGGTGGGTGATGAAGCCCTTCAGGGTGAAGGCTTCGGTTGTCGCGGTGGTCTTCATCGCCACATCGACATGGGCCATGTTCAGGCCTGCGCCCGGATCCAGCAGGTGGACCATCAGGAGGCCCAGCAGCAGCGACACCGCCGAGGCGCCGATGAACCAGGTCATGGTCTTGGCGCCGATGCGGCCGACGGCGGCGGCGTCTTCCATGTGGGCGACGCCGGCCACCAGGGTCGTGAAGACCAGCGGCGCGATGATCATCTTGATCAAGCGCAGGAAGATGTCGGTGATGATCGACAGGTTGTTCGCAGCGGCCTTGGCGCCGGCGGGATCAAGGAACTGGTTACAGGCCCAGCCGACCAGCACCCCGAGGATCATCGCGCCGATGATCAGATAGGCGAAGCGTTTATTCATCTCGTCCCCCTGGCACCTACTGCGGCGTCGACGGCTTTGTTCGGGTTGCGGAAGGACTGACGCGCGAGAACGACCGCGCCGCCATTGGTGCCTTCCTCCAGCTTTGCAGCCCTTGTGGCCGACCCCGGCGGGTTCGTCCATGCCCTAGAGTCGACGACCGGTGTGTTCCGTCGGTCAAGCTGCGCAAACAGGCGCGTTCGGCGGCCCAACAAGGCGTCGCAGCCGGAATCGCAAGTCAGAAGTAATAAAATTATTATTTGCGTCGCCCGACTGTCTCGCCAAGGTCGCAAAACGTCGCTATAAGGCGCCATGTCAAACCAAGAAAAAGCAATTGCCGTCGTCGAACGGCTCAATGACGAATACGAACGCGCCGTCGGCGCTCTGCGCGACGCGCTCCGCGCCTATCTCGAACATGGAACCCGCCCGGATCCGGCCGCCCGCTTCGACGGGACGTTCGCCTATCCCGAGCTGCGGCTGACCTACGATCCCGAGGCGCTGCCGCCGAAACTGGCCCGCTCTTACGCCCGCGTCAGCCGTCCGGGCGTCTATGCGACGACGGTCACCCGCCCCGCCCAATTCCGCGACTATCTGGTCGAGCAGCTGACGCTGCTGATGGACGACTTCGACGTCGAGATCGAAATCGACCGCTCGCGGCAGGAAATCCCCTATCCGTACGTGCTGGACGCCACCATCGACCTGAACCAAGCCGACGTGCGCAGCGAGGACATCGCCCGGTTCTTCCCAACCACGGACCTGGCCTTCATCGGCGACGAGATCGCCGACGGCCTCTGGAACTCGGCGCTGGAGGACACCCATCCGCTGTCGCTGTTCGACGGCCTGCGCACCGACTTCTCGCTGGCGCGTCTCAAGCACTATACCGGCGCCCCGGCCGAGGACGTGCAGCAGTTCATCCTGTTCACCAACTACAACCGCTATGTCGATGAGTTCGTCCGCTGGGGCATCGAGCAACTGCAGCAGCCCGACGGCCCCTACACGGCCCTGTCCTGCGCGGGCGGCCTGACCATCACCGCCAACACGGTCAATCCGGAGCTTGCGGTGGCGGAGTCGACCTGGCGCAAGCACCAGATGCCGGCCTACCACCTGATGGCGCCGGGCGGCTCGGGCGTGACCCTTGTCAATATCGGTGTCGGCCCCTCGAACGCCAAGACGATCTGCGACCACTTGGCGGTGCTGCGTCCGCAGGCCTGGCTGATGATCGGCCACTGCGGCGGCCTGCGCGACACCCAGACCATCGGCGACTACGTCCTGGCCCACGCCTATCTGCGCGACGACCATGTGCTGGACGCCGTCCTGCCGCCCGAGATCCCGGTGCCGTCGATTGCCGAGGTGCAGCGCGCCCTTTACGACGCGGCCAAGGCGATCAGCGGCGACAGCGGCGACCAGCTGAAGAAGCGCCTGCGGACCGGCACCGTGGTCACCACCGACGACCGCAACTGGGAGCTTCGCCACAGCCTGTCGGCCCTGCGCTTCAACCAGAGCCGCGCCGTGGCGATCGACATGGAGAGCGCCACGATCTCGGCCCAGGGCTACCGCTTCCGGGTGCCTTACGGCACGCTGCTGTGCGTGTCGGACAAGCCGCTGCACGGCGAGATCAAGCTGCCCGGCCAGGCCAACGCCTTTTATGAGCGGGCGATCAGCCAGCACCTGCAGATCGGCATCCTGGCCTGCAAGCTGCTGCACGCCGAAGGCCCGAACCTGCACTCGCGCAAGCTCCGGGCCTTCGACGAGCCGCCGTTCCGGTGATCTGAGACAACAAATCCTCCCCACAGAGGGGGAGGTGGTCGCGAAGCGACCGGAGGGGGAAGTTGGCCTGGTCCGGTCTCTTCCCTCTCCGTCGGCTTCGCCGACACCTCTCCCTTGGGGAGAGGATTTAGACTCGCTCGATGATGATCGCCGGGGCCATGCCGCCAGCGGCGCACATGGTCACCAGGCCGCGCTTGAGGTCGCGGCGTTCCAGCTCGTCCAGGATCGTGCCGATCAGGATCGAGCCGGTCGCGCCGATCGGATGGCCCAGGGCCATGGCGCCGCCGTTCACATTGACCTTGTCGCGATCCAGCTTCAGGTCGCGGATAAACTTCTCGGCGACGACCGCGAAGGCCTCGTTGATTTCCCACAGGTCGATGTCGTCGACGGTCAGGCCGGCCTTGGCCAGGGCCTTTCGCGCGGCCGGGACCGGGGCGTTCAGCATCAGGGTCGGGCTGTCGCCGACATTGGCCATGGCGATGACCTTGGCCCGCGGCTTCAGGCCGTTGCGCTGGGCGTAGGCCGGCGAGGCCAACAGCACCGCCGCCGCGCCGTCCACCACGCCCGACGAGTTGCCCGCGTGGTGCATGTGCTCGATCTTCAGGTCCGGATAGACCTTGCGGATCAGTCCGGCATAGGTGTTGCCCGCGTCGTCGACCGGGATCTCCGCCAGGGCGGCGAAAGAAGCCTTCAGGCTGGCGAGCCCTTCGGCCGTGGTTTGCGGACGGGGGAACTCCTCATGGTCCAGCGCCACCGAGCCGTCATCGCGCAGAACCGGGATCAGGCTCTTGTCGAAATGACCGCCCTTGATGGCGAGATCAGCGCGGCGCTGGCTTTCCAGGGCCAGGGCGTCGACATCAGCGCGGGTGATGCCCTCCAGCGTGGCGATGGCGTCCGCGCAGACGCCCTGGTGCGACTGCGGATGGCGGGCGCGCAGGCGCAGGTTGCCGCTGTCCAGCATCGGCGGCGACGTCACGTTCGCGGTCGCCGAGGTGTAGGACATCATCTCGGTCCCGCCGGCGATGACCAGGTCCTCCATCCCCGACATGATCGAGGCGGCCGCCAGATTCACGGTGGTGATGCCCGAGCCGCAGAAGCGGTCCAGGGTCACGCCGCTGGCGCGCACATCATAACCGGCGTCCAGCGCGGCCATGCGGCCAAGGTCGCCCGCCTGCGACCCGCGCTGGCTGGACGTGCCCCAGATGATGTCGTCGACCTCGGCCGTGTTCAGGCCGTTGCGCTCGGCCAGGGCTTTCAGGACCGTGGCGCCCAGGTGCTGGGGATGGAAGTCGGCCAGGGCTCCCTTGCCGACCTTGCCAATGCCGCGCGGCGTGCGGCAGGCGTCGATGATGTAGGCTTCGGCCATCGGGCCCTCCCATGTTCAGTTCACATCGCCGGTCTTGCTGGCCGGGCTCGATGCGAACTGAACGGGAGGCGCCGCTGGGGCAGTCCAGAGGTTTTACGCCTCTTCGGCCCAGGCCTTGATCAGCTGGTGGGCGATGGCGAGGGGCGGGGGGGCGAACAGGCCCTCGAGCTCGCCCTTGATCAGCTGCTGGGCTTCCTCGCGGGTGAACCAGCGGACTTCCTCAAGTTCGGTCTGGTCGGGCGCGGCGTCGGCGGTCTCGACGTCGGCCATCAGGCCCATCATCAGCGAGCTGGGCCACGGCCAGGGCTGGCTGGAGTGATAGCGAACCGCCATCGCCTTCAGGCCCGCCTCTTCCTGCAGTTCGCGGGCGCAGGCCTCTTCGATCGTCTCACCAGGCTCGATGAAGCCGGCCAGCGCCGAGAACATCCCCTTGGGCCACATCGCCTGGCGGCCCAGCAGGCACTTGCCGTCGTGGATGGCCAGCATGATCGCCACCGGATCGGTGCGCGGGAAGTGTTCGGCCTCGCAGGACGGGCAGACCCGCTTCCAGCCGCCGTCCGAGACTTCGGTCTTCTGGCCGCAGGCGCTGCACCAGCGATGGCGGCGGCGCCATTCGAACATCGACTTGGCGGTGGCCAGGATACCGGCGTCGGCCGGGGGCATGGTCGCCGCAGCGCCGCGCAGTTCTTCGAACCGACCCAGGCCTTGTAGCGGGCCTTCGGCTGGATCGGCGGCGCCTTCGATGTCCACCGCAAAGACGGCGATGTCTTTCCAGAGACCCATATAGAGGAGCTTCTCGTTCCCGCCGGCCAGATCCTGGGCCATGTCGGCGCGGAGATAGGCGATCTGGACGCCCTTGGGTTTGCCGTCTTCGCCGAGGATGTCCTCGACCAGCGGCTTGCCGTTCCACAGTGCGACGGCCAGCGACTCGGGGTCGGCCAGCTTTTCGGCGAGGAAGGCCTCGTCGCCGCGACGCTCGCTGTCACGGTCGAGGGGGTTGCCGGCGAAGGTGTTGGTGATGATCGAAAGAGGCATGCGCCACTCTGTAGCGTGAGCGGAATGACTCGTCAGCCTTGCATCCTGCGCGATGAGTCGCGATATAGGCCTCGGAGATCGGCGCGGACGGAGTCCTCGCCAACCTGGTCAGGGCCGAGAGGCAGCAGCCACAACGAGATCACCTCTGGGTCGTCTGCCGGTCTCCACCTCATTTCCCTACAAAATTCTGTCAGCAGACGCGCGCTCGGTTGGGCGTGAGGCTTTTGCTGCGCCCTTCGCCCCACTACACTCCGCGCCATGGCCGACCACGACGACCTCTCGCCCGATTCCGCGCCGCCGTGGGACGAGGCGCCTGCTGAGCGCGACGAAAACACCGCCGACATCTTCGGCGACGCGCCGGCGCCGGCCGTCGAGGCGCGCCCCGTCGTCGAAAGCCCGCCCGAGAGCGAGAAGGGCGACGCCTATACGGTTCTGGCCCGCAAGTATCGTCCGCGCACCTTCGAAGACCTCATCGGTCAGGAGGCGATGGTCCGCACCCTGGCCAACGCCTTTTCGACCGGCCGGATCGCCCACGCCTTCATGCTCACCGGCGTCCGAGGCGTCGGCAAGACCACGACCGCCCGCCTGCTGGCCCGCGCGCTGAACTACGAGACCGACACTGTGAAGGGTCCTTCGGTCGACCTGACCGCCGAGGGCTATCACTGCCGGGCTATCATCGAGGGCCGGCACATGGACGTGCTGGAGCTCGACGCCGCCTCCCGCACCAAGGTCGACGAGATGCGCGAGCTTCTGGACGGGGTGCGCTACGCCCCGGTCGAGGCGCGCTACAAGGTCTACATCATCGACGAAGTGCACATGCTGTCGACGGCGGCCTTCAACGCGCTGCTGAAGACGCTGGAAGAGCCGCCGCCGCACGCCAAGTTCATCTTCGCCACCACCGAGATCCGCAAGGTGCCGGTGACGATCCTGTCGCGTTGCCAGCGCTTCGATCTGCGTCGCGTCGAGCCGGACGTGCTGGTCAAGCACTTCGACCGCATCTCGGCCAAGGAAGGCGCACGGATCGAGATGGACGCCCTGGCCCTGATCGCCCGCGCGGCCGAGGGCTCGGTGCGTGACGGTCTCTCCCTGCTGGATCAGGCCATCGTCCAGACCGAGCGTGGCCAGACCGTAACCGCCTCGGTGGTCCGCGACATGCTGGGCCTCGCCGACCGCAGCCAGACCATCGCGCTCTATGAGCACGTCATGGCCGGCAAGACCAAGGAGGCGCTGGAAGGCTTCCGCGCCCTCTGGGGTTTCGGCGCCGATCCGGCGGTGGTGATGCTCGACGTGCTGGACCACTGCCACGCCTCGGCGGTGTCGAAGGCGCTCGGCCCTGACGCCTTGTCGATGCCCAAGGAGCAGGCCGCGCGCCTGGCCGCCATCGGGGCCCATACCTCGGCGGGCACGCTGTCGCGTCTGTGGCAGATGCTGCTGAAGGCGCACGACGAGGTGCGCCGCGCGCCCGACGCCATGGCTGCGGCGGAGATGGCCCTTATCCGCCTCTGTTTCGCCGCCGACCTGCCCGGTCCGGAGGAGGCGCTGAAGGCCCTACGCGATGGCGCGCCGGTTGGCGGCGGTGGTCCCGGCGGCGGCGTGTCGATCGGCGGCGGTTCGGGTGGGGCGACGGCCTCGGCTCAGTCTCCAGTGATGATGGCCGCGCCGGGAGCCCAGGCCATGCCGGTGCTGGCCTCGTTCGACGACGTCATGGCCCTGATCGCCGCCAAGCGCGACATCGGTCTGCGCCTCGACGTCGAGCAGTATGTCCGCCCGATCAACTTCCGCCCCGGCGCGCTCACCTTCGAAGCCGCGCCCGGCGCGCCTGGAAACCTGGCGGGGCGTCTTGTTCGCTTCCTGAAGGAGCACACCGGCCAGCCTTGGCTGGTGGCAGCGGAGGGCGGCGGCGGGGCCGAGAGCCTGATGGAGCGTCAGAAGCGCGAGGAGCGCGAGGCGCTGGAGGCGATCAAGCAGGATCCCTTTGTCGCCTCGGTGCTGTCGGCCTTCCCCGGCGCCGAGATCGTTGAGATCCGCAAGCTCCTCACCCCCGAGGCCCCGCCTCTGGAGCCGGACGAGGAAGAGGGCTGAGCATAGAAGCTGTCATCCCGGGCAAGCGCAGCGCGACCCGGGACCACGGCGAGCGCTGGTGTTTCCAGCGGTCCCGGCTTTCGCCGGGATGACAGGAAAAGCAGGAGACCAAGACCATGAAAGACCTCGGCGGCCTGATGAAGCAGGCCCAGGCCATGCAGCAGAAGCTCCAAGACGCCCAGGCGCGTCTGGCTGAGAGCACCGTCGAGGGGACCTCCGGCGGCGGCATGGTGACGGTGACGCTGAAGGGCACGGGCGAGTTGGCCAAGGTGGTGCTGGACGAAAGTCTGATCGAGCCCGGCGAGGGCGAGGTGATCGCCGATCTGATCGTCGCCGCCCACGCCGACGCCAAGAAGAAGCTCGACGCCAAGCAGGCCCAGATGATGCAGGACGCCGCCGGCCCCATGGCGGGCCTGATGGGCGGCCTGCCCGGGATGAAGTTCTAGTCTTGGCCTCGTCCGCCGGACCCGAAATTGAGCGCCTGATCGCCCTGCTGTCCAAGCTGCCGGGCCTGGGTCCGCGCTCGGGCCGGCGGGCGGCCCTGGCTCTCCTGAAGAAGCGGGACACGCTGCTGGCGCCGCTGGCCCTGGCGATGGCCGAGGCGCAGGCCAAGGTCAGGACGTGCTCGGTCTGCGGGTCCCTGGACGTTTCGGATCCCTGCGCGATCTGCATCGACGCCACCCGCGACAACCGTCTGCTGTGCGTGGTGGAAGAGGTCGGTTCGGTCTGGGCGATGGAGCGTGGAGGCTCCTTCAAGGGGCGCTATCACGTGCTGGGCGGCTTGCTGTCCGCGCTCGACGGGGTTGGTCCCGACGCCTTGCGGATCGGCGAACTGGTCGCCCGGGTCGCGGGCGGCGAGGTGGCCGAGGTGATCCTGGCCTTGCCAGCCACAGTCGACGGCCAGACGACCGCCCACTACATCGCCGACCGACTGACCCAGACTAACGTGCCGGTGACCATGCTGGCGCGCGGCGTGCCGGTCGGCGGCGACCTCGACTGGCTGGACGATGGCACCATCGCCCAGGCTTTGCGCGCGCGACGACCAGCCTAGACCCTTCCGGGAACGATGGACTCCGGCTAAGAACGGAGCATGAACTTTTCCGATCCGTTCCTGATCCTTGCCCTGGTCTTCGCGCTGGCCGCCGTGGCCTTGGGCCTTTGGGCCGTGACCGCGCAACGCCGCGCCGCGAAGGCCGAGGCCCAGGCGTGGCTCTTGAATGAGCGTCTGACCCAGGCCGAAGAGCGCCATCGCCTTCTTGAGGACCAGAGCGCCACCCAGATCGAGCTCATCAAGGCCCAGGCGGCTCAGAGCGCCAACGCCATCGCCGAGCAGCTGATCAAGCGCGCCGACGAGAACGCCAAGAGCCGCGAGCGCCTCGCCGAGGCCCGGCTGGAGGCTCAACTCAAGCCGGTGGCCGAGACCCTCGCCAAGTTCGAAGCCCAGGTCACCGCCGTCGAGAAGGCGAGGGCCGAGGAGACTGGCGGCCTGAAAGCCCAGATCACCGCCCTGCTCGAGGCTTCGACCGCCACCCAGGCTGAGGCCCGCAAGCTGTCGGCCGCCCTGCGTCGCGGCGCCGGCGTCCAAGGGCGCTGGGGCGAGCAGACCCTGCGCAATGTGCTGGAAGCTGCGGGCCTCAACAGCCGCTTCGATTTCCAGGAGCAGTTCAGCGTCGACAGCGACGAGGGTCGTCGCCGGCCGGACGTGAAGGTCACCCTGCCGGGGGGCGGGGTGTTCGTGATCGACGCCAAGTGCTCGCTCAACGCCTTCCTCGAAGCGCAGGAGGCGACTGACGAGGTGCTGCGTGAGGCCGCCATGGCCCGCCACGCCCAGAGCGTCCGGAGCCACATGCAAGGCCTGTCGTCCAAGGCCTATTGGGACCAGTTCGCCGGAGAAGGCTCGCCGGACTTCGTGGCGATGTTCGTGCCCGGCGACGGCTTCCTGGCCGCCGCCCTTGATCGTCTGCCCGAGCTGATGGCCGAGGCGATGGACCGCCGCGTGGTCCTGGTCACGCCCACGACCCTGTTCGCGCTGTGCAAGGCCGTCGCCTACGGCTGGCGAGCCGAGGATCAGGCCAAGAACGCCGCCCGCATCGTCGAGGTCGGCCGCGAGCTCTACAAGCGCGTCTCGGTCATGGGCGCGCACGCGGGCGCCATGGGCAAGGCCCTGGAGAGCGCCGTGGGCAAGTACAACCAATTTGTCGGCTCGCTGGAGAGCCAGGTCCTGACCCAGGCGCGCCGCTTCGAGGACCTGTCTGTCGACCACGAAGGCAAGGAGATCCCCGAGCCGCCCATGGTCGATCAGGCCGTGCGGCCTTTGACCAAGCTGAAGGCCGTGGGACAATCTCCCACCTTGACCCTCGGGAATGACACGCCTACCTGACCAACATCATGGCCATCCGTCGCATCCTCACCGTCGATAACGCCGCCGATCTGGCGGTCCTGAAGAAGGTTTCCACCCCGGTGGAGGCCGTCACCGATGACCTGCGCGCCCTAATGGATGACATGCTGGAGACCATGTACGACGCCCCCGGCATCGGCCTGGCCGCCGTGCAGATCGGCGAACCCGTCCGCGTGATCGTCATGGACCTGGCCCGCGAGGGCGAGGACAAGGCTCCGCGCTACTTCGTCAATCCCGAGATCCTGGCCTCGTCCGAGGACCTGCAGGGCTACGAGGAAGGCTGCCTGTCGGTGCCCGAGTACTATGACGAGGTCGAGCGCCCGGCCAAGGTCACCCTGCGCTACATGAACTACCAGGGCGAAACGGTCGTCGAGGAGGCCGAGGGCCTGTTCGCCGTCTGCATCCAGCACGAGATGGACCACCTGGAAGGCGTCCTCTTCATCGACCACCTCTCACGCCTGCGCCGCGACCGCGCCATGGCCAAGGTCAAGAAGGCTCGCCGCGCGGCTTAAGACTGTCGGCGTTCTCGTCGTCTGACCGTCCTTGGGCTACCAAGGACTTGGAGACGCGCCGATGATCCCGACCCTGACCGCCTTCAAGAGCTCGCCCGATCGCGGACGCGGGCTCGCGCGAGACATGCCCGTGCGCTGGGCGTTGGAGGAGGTGGGCCAACCCTATGAAGTCAGGCTCGTGACCTTCGCCGAGATGAAGGCGCCAGAGCACAAGGCTCTGCAGCCGTTCGGCCAGATCCCGACCTACGAGGCGGGCGGGCTTGTCCTGTTCGAGTCCGGGGCGATCGTTCTGAACATCGCCGAGACCTATCCGGGCCTGCTGCCGTCCGAGCCCGAGGCCCGGGCCCGCGCGATCTCATGGATGTTCGCCGCTGTCAGCACCGTGCAGCCGCCGATCGTAGAGCGGGAACGCTCAAGCCTGCTGGAGCGCGGCGAGCCTTGGTTCGCGGCCCGGCAGCCAGCCTTGGAGCACGAGGTTCGCCTGCGGCTGGCGGACCTGTCCCACCGGCTTGGCGACGCCGATTGGCTGGACGGCCCGTTCAGCGTCGGCGACCTGATGATGGTCACGGTGCTGCGCCGTCCAGCGGGGGCGAACCTGCTAGGGGACTACCCAAACTTGACGGCCTATGTCGCACGGGCCGAGGCCAGGCCTGCGTTCCAGCGCGCGTTCGCCGCCCAATTGGCGGTGTTCGAAGCCGCGTCCAAGAGCTAGCGCTGGCGGCCGTGCTCGGTGTGGTAGGGCGTTCCGTCCCGGTGACGGTACACACTCTCCCCTTCCCGCAGCACCAGGTCGATATCTGGATAGTCGCAGCCGTCCTCCTCCGGCCGTCGGGACCCAACTTCCAGCAGCACCGCGTCCCGATCCGAGCGGTTCTGGAAGCAGTGGCCGTTGGCGACACCGGCCTTGAAGCCCGCGCAGTCGCCGGCGCGCATCACCGTCTCGCCGTCATCCTCCACCAGCACCACCTCACCGTCGACGACCCAGGTGAACTCGTCTTCGGCCGTGTGCCAGTGGCGCTGGCTGGACCAGGCCCCGGGCGGCAGGCGCAGCAGGTTGACGCCGAACTGATCGAGCCCGGCCGCGTCGCCCAGCTTGGTGCGGTGGCGCTGAAGGCAGGGCTGATTGAACGGCGCAGGGTAGGCCGTGCCGATGCGCGTGGGGGCGGTGGCGAGATCGATCTTGGGCATGACCTACCTTGGAACAAGCGTGCCGAATTTGCGTCGGCCCGGAGGGAAGCCTAAAGCCTGCATCATGACCAGTCCCGCGCCCGTTTCCGTCAGCATCGACGCCGTCGAACTCGCCCAAGCCCTGATCCGCCGGCCGTCCGTGACGCCGGCCGACGCCGGCGCGATGGACACGCTTCAGCGTCAGTTGGAGGGGCTCGGGTTCACGTGCCGCCGGATGAAGTTCGGCGAGATCGAAAACCTCTACGCCCGGCGCGGAACGTCGCGGCCAAACCTCTGCTTCGCCGGCCATACCGACGTGGTGCCGGTGGGCGATGACGCCGCCTGGACCTCTGATCCGTTCGAGGCGCGGATCAAGGATGGCGTGCTGTTCGGGCGCGGCGCGGTCGATATGAAGAGCGCGATCGCAGCCTTCGTCGCCGCCGTCGCCAAGATCCCCGAGCATCCCGGTTCGATCAGCTTCCTGATCACCGGCGACGAGGAGGGCGTGGCCGAGGACGGAACGGTCAAGGTCGTCGAGGCCTTGGCCGCCGAGGGCGAGATCATCGACCACTGCATCGTCGGCGAGCCGACCTCGGCCAACCTGCTGGGCGACATGGTCAAGATCGGTCGGCGCGGCAGCATCAACGCCTGGATCACGGTCGAGGGCCGCCAGGGCCACGTGGCCTATCCGCATCGGGCGGCGAACCCGGTTCCGGTGCTGGTCGACATCCTTTCGGCCCTGAAGGCGCGGGTGCTGGACGAGGGCTATACTGGCTTCCAGCCGTCGAACCTGGAGATCACCACGATCGACGTGGGCAACACCGCCACCAACGTCATCCCGGCCTCGGCCAAGGCTCGCGTGAACATCCGCTTTAATCCGGCCCACAAGGGCAAGGACCTGGCCGACTGGATCGAGGCCGAATGCGCCAAGGCGGCGGAAGGTTTCGACGGAACCGCCAGCGCGCTGTGCAAGATCAGCGGCGAGGCCTTCCTGACCGAGCCGGGCGATTTCACCGACGTCATCGTCGCCGCCGTCACCGACGCCACCGGTCGCGCGCCGGAGCTGTCGACCACCGGCGGCACCAGCGACGCCCGCTTCATCCGCGCCCTGTGCCCCGTCGTCGAGTTCGGCCTGGTCGGCTCGACCATGCACCAGGTCGACGAGCGCGTTCCGGTGGAGGAAGTCCGCCAGCTGGCCGACGCCTATGAGGCGCTGATCAACCGCTACTTCGCGGCGTTCGCCTGAGCGGAACGGGGACGAGGATGAAGGCGCTCTCGATCCCCGACGTGCTAGCCGAGGTGGCGGTGCTGGTGAAGCCGCATTTTGGCAAGGGCCGACCAGCCGACTACATCCCGCAACTCGCGACCGTGCCGGGAACGAAGTTCGGCATGGCCGTCCGCACGGTCGATGGCGGCGAGCACGTCATCGGCGACGCGGACGAGGGGTTTTCGGTCCAGAGCATCACCAAGGTCTTCGCCCTCGGCCTGGCCCTGAATCGCCTGGGCGACGAGACCTGGACGCGGGTGGGCAAGGAGCCGTCCGGCACGCCGTTCAACCACCTGTCCCTGCTGGAAGCCGAGCAGGGCGTGCCGCGCAATCCATTCATCAACGCCGGGGCCCTGGCGGTCACCGACGTGCTGATGGACGTCACCCGCGATCCGGCGGCGCTGGTCCGCGACTTCGCAGGTTTCCTCTGCGATGAGCGGCTGGAGATCGACGCTGCGGTCGCCAGATCGGAACTGGCCCATGCCTGGCAGAACCGCGCCATCGCCAGCCTGATGCGCGGCAAGGGCACCATCACCCATGACCCGGAGGCGGTGGTCGCCGCCTATTGCCGCCAGTGCGCGCTGACCATGAGCTGTCGCCAACTGGCCCGCGCCTTCCTGCCGCTGGCCGCCGGCGGCTTCTCGCCGATCGCCCAGGAGACGGTGTTCCCCGAGCGCCTGACCCGCCGCCTGAACGCCTTGCTGCTGACCTGCGGCATCTATGACAGCGTCGGCAGCTTCGCCTATCGCGTCGGTCTGCCCGCCAAGAGCGGCGTGGGCGGCGGCATTGTCGCGGTCATTCCAGGCAAGGCGACGGTCGCGGTCTGGTCGCCTGAGCTGGATCGGTTCGGCACGAGCGTCGTCGGAACGGCGGCGCTGGAGGCGTTCAGCCAGATCACTAACTGCTCGGTTCTGTAGGGCTTGATCAGGGTCAAGGTGCGGGCGGTGGGCCCAGGCCAAGCTGTGGCCCATGACCATGACCCGCCATCGGATTTTGATCCTGGTCGGCCACCCCGACCCCGCCCCCGAGCGTTTTTGCCGGGCGCTCGCCGAGGCCTATGCAAAAGGGGCGGCGGAGGCGGGGCATGAGGTGCGTAGCGCCGACATCGGCCCGATGGACGTACCCTTGCTGGAAAGCCAGGCGGCTTTCCAAGCGGACGACATTCCCCGCCTGATCCGGGATCTTCGCGCGGACATCCTTTGGGCCGACCATCTGGTGCTGGTCTTCCCCCTCTGGCTGGGCGGGGTGCCGGCCAAGCTCAAGGCCGCGCTGGAGCAGGTGTTTCGGGGCGGGTTCGGATTCGAGGTCGGTCCCCGGGGCTGGAACTCGAAGCTCTCGGGCCGCACGGCGCGTATGGTGCTGACTATGGGCATGCCCGGGGCGATCTTCCGGATCGTCTTCGGGTCGCACGGCCTCAAGGCGGTGACGCAGGGCGTATTCATGCTGGCGGGCGTCAAGCCGGCCCGCGCGTCGATCGTCGGCGGCGTCGAGGCCATCGGCGCCGGCGGCCGGACCCGGTGGTTGGAGCGGATGAGGAAGCTAGGCGCCGCCGCGAGTTAGTCGCCGTACCCGACGCCGACCAGATAAAGCCCATCGGCTGGCGCGACAGGTCCACATTCCCGGCGGTCCTTGGCTTCCAGCGCCGCCTTCACATCGTCCACCGTCCAACGCCCCGCGCCAACCTCGACCAGTGTGCCCGTCATTGAACGGACCTGGCGGTGGAGGAAGGACCGCGCCTCGAAGTCGAGGTGAATCTCTTCGCCGACCCGGCGCACGCGGGCGACGTCCAGGGTCTTCACCGGGCTCTTGGACTGGCAATGCATGTCACGGAAGGTCGTGAAGTCGTGCAGGCCGATGAGATGCTGGGCGGCGGCGTGCATGGCCTCGTGGTCGAGCTCCTTCTTCATGTGCCAGACCCGGCCCTTGTCCAGGGCCGGCGGGGCGCGACGGTTGAGGATTCGATAGAGGTAGCGCCGCTCATTGGCCGAGAAGCGGGCGTGCCAGTCCCCCTCCGCCACCTCGGCCGAGAGGATCGAGACCGCCTCGCGGGTCAGGTGGGCGTTGAGGGCGTTGAACACCGTCTGGGCCGGCCAGTCCTTCTCAAGATCGACATGGACCACTTGGCCGGTGGCGTGGACGCCGGTGTCGGTGCGGCCGGCGGCGGCGATGCGCACCTCCTGCCCGCAGAAGGCCTTCACCGCCGCCTCGATCGCGCCTTGCACACTGGGCAGGGTCGCCTGGGCCTGGAACCCGGCATAGGGGCGGCCGTCATACTCGACGAGGAGGCGGTAGCGGGGCATCAGGCCAGGACCGTTCCCGTGGGGATCGGGAAGCCACGCGTGAAGGTCTGCGTGTCCTGCGCGCCCTTGCCCTCGCGCTGGGCCTTCAGCAGGCGGATGGAGCCGTCTCCGCAGGCGATCAACAGGGCGTCGTCCTGCGCCGTTCCCGGCGCGCCAGAGGCCGTCTCGACGCGCGACAGAAGGGCCTTCACGCGGACGGGACCTTTCTCCGACGGCGCCTCGAACCAGGCGCCGGGGAAGGGGGAGAGACCGCGGATGTGGCGATCGACCTCGACGGCTGGGCGGGTCCAGTCGATGCGGGCTTCGACCGACTTGATCTTCTTGGCGTAGGTGACGCCGTCCTCCGCCTGCGGAGTTTCGTGCACGACCTCGCGCTCGATCGCTGCGAGGGCGACCGGCAGCAGGCGGGCGCCAACGGCGGCCAACTTGTCGTGCAGGCTGGCGGCCGTGTCATCGTCCGCGATGGCCACCTGCTCGGACATCAGGATCGGGCCCTCGTCGAGGCCCTCGCTCATCCGCATGACCTGAACGCCGGTCACCGCATCGCCGGCCATGATCGCCCTCTGGATCGGCGCGGCGCCCCGCCAACGCGGCAGCAGGCTGGCGTGCAGGTTGAAGCAGCCGTGGCGCGGCGCCTCCAGGACGTCCTTCACCAGGATTTGGCCGAAGGCGACCACGACTGCGGCGTCGAGATCCAGCGCCGTGAAGGCTTCGATCTCCTCGGGGGTCTTCATCGAGAACGGCGTGCGGACCGGCAGGCCCAGACCCTCCGCGAACGCGTGGACAGGCGAGGGCTTCAATTCCTGCCCGCGTCCGCGCGGCGCGGGGGGCTGGGAATAGACGCAGACGATCTCGTGCCCCGAGGCGACGAGTTCGGCGAGGCAGGTGACGGCGAAATCGGGAGTGCCGAGGAAGGCGATGCGCATGGCGGGGGTTTAGCGGTCCCGGCGCCGGGACGCAAAGCCTGGCCGGAACCTGCGCCGTGGCCTTTCGTTATCCAACTGACCCATGAACCTAGCCGGGAGCCTGACCATGCGCTCGAAACTGCTTCTGATCGCCGCCGCCGGCGCCGCCCTTTCCTTGGCGGCCTGCTCGGATCAGCACGCCCAGGAGGTCAAGGAGGGCGCCAAGGCCGCCGCCGCCGACATCAAGGACGCCGCTCACGAGATCGCCAACGATCCGGACGTCAAGGAGGCCGGTACGGCGATCAAGGAAAGCGCCAAGGAAACCGGCGCGGAGCTGAAGGAGGCCGCCGGCGAGGCGGGGCAGGAGCTCAAGGAGGCCGGCCGGGACCTGAAGCAGGACGCCAAGGAAGGCGCGGCCGAAAGCAAGAAGCAGTTGAACGAGGCGACCCGGTAGGTCGTTACTAAACCCTCCCCCACCGGGGGGAGGGTTTTTGGGTGTCAGTCCCGCAGCAGGTCGTTGATCGACGTCTTGGACCGCGTTTGCGCGTCCACCGTCTTCACGATCACCGCGCAGTAGAGGCCTGGGCCGCCGTTCGGGTCGGGCAGGTTGCCCGGCACGACCACGCTGTAGGGCGGCACCCTGCCGATGTGGACGGCGCCGGTCTTGCGATCGACGATCTTGGTCGAGGCGCTGATGAACACGCCCATCGAGAGCACCGAGCCTTCGCCCACCACGACACCCTCGACCACTTCTGAACGTGCGCCGATGAAGCAGTTGTCCTCGATGATGGTCGGGTTGGCCTGCAGGGGCTCCAGCACGCCGCCGATGCCGACGCCGCCGGACAGGTGAACGTTCTTGCCGATCTGGGCGCACGAGCCGACCGTCACCCAGGTGTCGACCATCGTGCCCTCGTCGACATAGCCGCCGATGTTCACGAACGACGGCATCAGGATGACGTTCTTGCCGATGTGGGCGCCGCGACGGACGATCGCGCCCGGCACAGCGCGGAAGCCGCCGGCCTCGAACTGCGGGGCGTCCCAGCCGTCGAACTTGTTCGCCACCTTGTCCCACCACGGACCCACGCCGCCGCCCAGGGCGCCCGAGCGCATGACTATATTCGGGTTCAGTCGGAACGACAGCAGCACGGCCTTTTTCAGCCACTGGTGGGTGAACCACTCGCCGTCGATCTTCTCGGCGACGCGGGCCTCGCCGCTGTCAAGCAGGCGCAGGGCTTCGTCGACGGCGGTGCGGACCGGACCGGTGGTCGCGGCCGAGACGTCGGCGCGGGCCTCCCAGGCGGCTTCGATCTCGGTTTGCAGATCAGACAGGCTCACGGCGGTCATGCGGGGCTTCCTTGCAGGCGCGCCGAGCTGAGGAACCCGGCGAGATCATTGGTGCGAAAATGGACGTGTTCGGAAGTCGACGCCGCCGCATGCGGGCCGACCAACACGGTGGTCATGCCCATGCGCGCGGCCGGAACGAGGTTTTTCTCGCTGTCTTCGAAGAAGGCCGTCATCGGTGGGTCGATGTCGTGCAGCTTGCAGATCCGATCGAACGTCGCGAGGGCCGGCTTGGGCACATAGTCCGCCGTTTCGATGGCGAAGACTTCCGAGAAGAGGTCGCGCAGGTTCAGGTGCGCGAGGACGCGCTCGGCGTGGCCGACCGATCCGTTGGTAAAGATCAGACGCCGGCCCGACAAGGCGGCGATCGCGGCGCGCAGGGCGGGGTCGGGCGCCAGGCAGTCCAGGGAAACGTCGTGAACCTCGTCGAGGAATCGTTGAGGTTCGATTCCGTGGTTGGCCATGAGGCCCGCCAGGGTCGTGCCGTGCTCCTTGAAATAGCCGTGCTGCAGCGCGCGCGCCTCGTCACGCGGAAGACCGGTCTCCCGCGCCACGAAATCCGTCATCTTGGCCTCGATGAGGGCCATGAACTGGGTCTCGATCGGGTAGAGCGTATTGTCGAGGTCGAACAGCCAGGTGTCGACGTGGGTGAGATCGGCGCTCATCGCTTGATGAGCGTGCCCGCGCCGTGCTCGCTGAACAGCTCGACCAGCATGGCGTGCGGGCGTCGGCCGTCCAGGATGACGACGGCTTCGACGCCGGACTCGATCGCGTGGATGGCGTTTTCGAGCTTCGGAATCATGCCGCCGGTGGCGACGCCCATATCGATCAGGGCGCGCGCCTGGTCGATCGTCATTTCACGGATCAATTCGCCATTGCCGTCCAGCACGCCCTTGATGTCGGTCAGCATCAGCATGCGCTTGGCCTTCAGCGCGCCCGCCAGCGCGCCGGCCACGGTGTCGGCGTTGATGTTGAAGGTGTCGCCGTCGGCCGAGACGCCGATCGGGGCGACGACCGGAATGTAGTCGTGCTCCGAGGTCAGCAACGCCTCGATCAATTGAGGATCGACCTTGGTGGGCTCTCCCACGAAGCCGAGGTCTACTGCCTGTTCGATATTGCTATCCGGATCCTTCTTGGTCCGGGTCACCTTCTCGGCCGTGATCAGACGGGCGTCCTTTCCGGACAGGCCCACGCCGCGCACGTCGGCCTCGGCGCCGGCCAGCGTGATCCAGTTGGCGATTTCCTTGTTGATGGCGCCCGAAAGGACCATCTCCGCGACTTCCATCGTCGCCTCGTCCGTGACGCGCAGGCCGTCAACGAAGGTCGACTTCACGCCGGCCTTGTCGAGCATCCGGCTGATCTGCGGACCTCCGCCGTGGACGACCACCGGGTGGACGCCCAGAAGCTTCAGCAGCACGGCGTCGGCGGCGAAGACCTTGGCCACCTCTTCCTGGCCCATGGCGTGGCCGCCGTATTTGATCACAACCGTCTCGCGGTCGTAGATCTGGATATAGGGCAGGGCCTCGGCCAGGGTCTTGGCGGTGGCCCAGCCGGCTTCCTCGGCGACGTCGGTCAAGGCGGCTGTCCTCGAAGGGAAAATTAGGCGCGCCTCGATAGCGGACCCCGCCCCCCCTGTCACCAAAAACGAACCCTGCCGCTAGTCCGCGCGACTGAAGCGCAGCTTAAGCGCCAGCATGGCGCCGGACATCAACAGGCAGGCGAGATTGGACGCGACGACCGGCCAAGCTTTGATCATCACACCATACGCCAGCCAACACGCGAAGCCGGTGACCGTCACGACGTACATCCGCAGCGAAACCGCCGAAGCGTCTCGCTCTCGCCAGGTCTTGAGGATCTGTGGCGCGAAGCTGCCGATCGACAGCAGCGCCGCTAGGGTTCCGATCAGGACGGCGAAGGGCGGCCCTTCCATCAGGCGGACTTCGACAGAGGGTCTTCGGCGGCCCAGCGCTCGGCGTAAGCCGGAGCCAGGGTCAGCCCGACAGGAACCGGACCCGGGGCTCGCCCTTCGGTGAGGCAAACAGCCAGATAGGCTAGGGCGGTCTTCACGCCGTGTTCCGAATAGGGTTTGCCGATCACGCCGCAGGCGCCCGCGAAGTCATCGGGCAGGCGTTTGACATTGGCGGTCATGAACAGCGCCACGCCGCCGCAGTCATCGGCGATCTTGCGGGCGACATCGACGCCGGTGGGACCATCGCTGAGATGAACGTCGACGAGCGCCAGATCCGGTTTCAGCTGTTCCGCCAGGGCCACCGCCTCTTGCGAGCTCATGGCGCAGCCGAGCGGATGACAACCGGCCTCCTCAATCAGATGCTCGAGTTCGATCGCGAGAAGCATCTCGTCCTCGACAATCAGAACATCGAGCGCCGGCCGGCTCATTACCAAAACGCGTCCTTACCTAGTGCGCCCCATTGACGGGCAACAGAACGACCACCCGGGTTCCCGGTTCCGCGTCTGTGGTCTCGCATTTCGCTTTCAGCTGCTGGCAAAGCAGCTGGACGATGGTGAGGCCAAAGCCGGACGTGCTCGTCTTCTTGTTCGGACCAACGCCGTCATCGGAGATTTCGATCCGGAAGTCGCCGTTCAGGCGCGACACCCCGACAAAGATGCGGCCGCCGCGCCCCTCTGGAAAGCCGTGCCGAAGGGCGTTGGTCAGCAACTCGTTGACCACCAGGGCGAACGGAGCGGCCTTGGCGGCCGGGATTTCCACACGCTCCAGATCCAACTCCACACGAATATCGTCGCGCATGGCCGAGCCCATCAGGTCGGCGACCATGTCGCGGATGAACGCCGAGACGTCGAAACGCTCGACATCCTCGCTTTGGAACAGGCGGCGATGCACGGTCGCGATGGCATTCACACGGCCGAGCATGCCTTTCAGCGACGCCTTCACCGCTGGATCGGGCACGCGGCGGTTCTGCAGCAGCAGGAGGCTGGAGATCAGCTGAAGGTTGTTCTTCACGCGGTGGTCGACCTCGTGAAGCAGGGCGGTCTTCTGCTCAAGCGCCTGGGTCAGTTCCCGCGTGCGCTCGTCCACCATCTGCTGAAGGCTCTCGCTACGATCGCGTGCGCGGAACTCGATGGCCTTCTTGTCGCTGACGTCGATTTGCGACCCGAAGAAGTAGACGATCTTGCCGTTGTCATCGCGCACGGGAGACAGATACAGCGCGTTCCAGAACGGCGAGCCGTCCTTGCGATAGTTCAGCAGGTCCATCGCAATGTCTTCGCCTGCCGCTACCGCGTCTCGAACGGCGCCCGCCGCCTCGCGATCTGTCTCGGGGCCTTGCAGGAAGCGACAGTTGCGCCCGATCACTTCGTCGCGGGAATATCCGGTGAGCCGTAGGAAGGCGTCGTTGGCGAAGATGATCGGATTGTCGTCGCGGGTGGCGTCGGTGACGATCATGGCCATTCGCGTCGCCTTGATCGCGGCGGCGAACGGGTCTCCGACACCTTGTCCGGCGGCCAGTTCGTCACCGAGCCGGCGAAATTCCGAATAGTCTTCCAAGGCTAAGCTCCCACCTCCCCGTGGACGCTCAACGTACCTGATCGTGTCGGGTTCCCAACAGTGGTTATGTCAAGGCCCGCCAGTTGGAGGTGCGCCCTCCTGCGTCAGGCCGCGTTGCTTGGGAGCGACCGGACTTCCCGGAACGGCCGCCCCCTTAAAAAGCTCAGGTCACTTCGGTTGATAGATGCGGTCGAAGACGCCGCCGTCACTGAAGTGGATGGCCTGAGCCTTCTTCCAGCCGCCGAACGCACCGTCGATCGTCACCAGCGGGATCTTCTTGAATTTGCTTGCATACTTGGCGACGGCCGCTGCGCCGCGAGGGCGGTAGTGGTGCTTGCCGATCAGGTCTTGGGCCAGCGGGCTGTAGAGAAAATTGAGGTAGCCCTGCGCGACCAGGCGGGTCTTGTGGCGGTCGACATTCTTGTCGACCAGCGCCACCGGCGGTTCGGCCAGGATCGATAGCGACGGATAGACGATCTCGTATTGGCCCGGCAGTTCCTCTTGCGCGAGGAACGCCTCATTTTCCCACGTTAGCAGGACATCGCCGATGCCACGCTGGGTGAAGGTGGTGGTTGCGCCGCGCGCGCCGGAGTCCAGGACAGGCACATTCTGGAAGAGAGCCTTGACGAAGGCCTCGGCCTTGGCGGGATTTCCGCCCGGTTGCTTCAAGGCCCAGGCCCAGCCCGCCAGATAGTTCCAGCGCGCGCCGCCGCCCGTCTTGGGGTTGGGGGTGATCACCGCTACGCCCGGCTTGATCAGATCGCCCCAATCCTTGATCCGCTTGGGATTACCCTTCCGAACCAGGAACACGATCGTTGAACTGTAGGGGGTAGAGTTGTTCGGCAGGCGCGATTGCCAGTTGGCCGGCAGGAGCTTGGCCTTGGCCGCGATCTCGTCAATGTCATAGGCCAGGGCCAGGGTCACGACGTCGGCCTGCAGGCCGTCGATCACCGAGCGCGCCTGCTTGCCCGAGCCTCCGTGGCTCTGATTGATCGTCAGGGTCTGTCCGACACGCGTCTTCCAATAGGTGATGTAGGCGGCGTTGATCTCCTTGTAGAGCTCTCGGGTCGGGTCGTAGCTGACATTGAGCAGCGAGACCGTCTTGCCCTGAGCCTGAGCGACGCCGCCGAGGATGGCCGGCGCGGCGAAAACGCCGGCGCCAGCCGTGGCGGCGCCGAGAACACCTCGACGCGTGGGTTTCGTGAAACGACGGGTCATGGGTGTCCTCGGTGCTGTGGAGGTTAGAAAACGTATTGTGTTCGGACCGACCAAATGTCGAGGTCCTGGCCGACTTGTGCGCCCGCTGGCGGCGTGGCGCCGGCCACGAAGGCCAAGCCGCCGGGCGACAGACGCTTGACCTCGACATTGCGGTACGCCGCAGAGAGCGAAACGACCGGGTTGAGATACCAGTTCACACCCAGGGACAGGATGTTCTGTTCGCCGCCGCGGATCGCTCCGGCGACCGGTGCGGAGCCGGCGGGCCCGGCGAGGTAGTCCAGGTCGAAGTTGGAATAGCGCGCGGCCAGTTCGATCGCGCCCCAGTCGCCCTTCTTCAGGTCAAAGGGCTTGGCCGGACGCGGCGCGTCGAAGCCTGCGGTCGCGGTGGTGTAGCGACGGGACTCGCCCGTCAGCGTCCAGCCGGCCTGCACATACCAACCGTTGAACTTGGGGTCGGGCAAGGTGCTGTTGCGGCGCTTGACCTTGATGTCGAAGTACTCGGCTTGCACGAACACGTTCTTGCGCAGTGCGCCAAACTCCAGGCCGATCGCGTTCAGGCTGTCTGCGTCGATATTGCCGGTGTCGATCAGTCGCGTGCCGTCGACCCGGAGTTCCGGGCGATCGCGCAGCCGCAGATTGGTGACCGCGCCGCCTGTGGCCGCGACGTCGGGTCCGCCCTTGGCCGGATGGATGACGAGGTTGGTGTTGACCCCCGTATGGACCAGCCACCCGTCGCCCTTGAACGGAACGACCGAGAATCGGCCGATGAAGCCCAGCTGTTCGTCGAAGGTCTGGGTCGTCACGGTGTTGCCGGTGACGGCGGCGGAGAAGGTCCAGCGTTCGCCATTGTTGAACACGCCGATCGTCGCGCGGCCATCGCCGCCGGCGACGCCTCGGACTGTTTCAGCGACCGAAGCCCGCTCAGGGAACAGTGATCCGGTGAAGCTGGCGGCGTCTTCCAGGCTGGTGGGGTGCGGGTAGAAGCCCGCGCGGACCCGCATCGGCAGCCCGTTGTACTGCAGCCAGGCCGACGAGATCTTGCCCGCCTCTTCGGTTCCCGACCCGCCAAAATCGTAGACCATGTTGTAGTCGAAGACCCCGAAGACCTTGCCTTCGATGCCAAAACGAGCCCGACGGACATTGACGCCGTCAGAGAGGTCGCGCGCGCGGTCGTTCTCGGTGGCGTCGCCGAACGAACCGCGTCGGAAATCCGTCGCGAGAGGGCCGGCGGCGCTCTGGTCATAAAGCGCGGCGTCGGCTTGGAAGAAGCCGCGAAGCGACGCCGAGAACGCCCCATCGCCGGTGGAGAAGGTGGGGCGGCCGTTCGCCAGGCTCACGCTGGTCGTGTTCGGGCTTGGCTTGGCGTCCTTGGGGCTCGCGGCGGTGGCGGCCTTGAGATCGGAAACCTGCTTCTGCAAGGCGGCGAGCTGGGCTTCCAGCGCGGCGATGCGGGCGCTGGCGTCGTCGGGCGAGGTGGTCTGCGCTGAGGCGGCGCCGGCGGTGACGAGCAGGGAGGCTCCGGCGATCAGCGCGGCGCGGAAGGCGGTCTTGGCAACGGTCATGGTTAGTCCCCTCTCGGCGCGCAGCGCGAGCCGACCTGCCGAGGCCTAGGAAGACGATCATTCCTAGCTCGGGAATAGAGATTAAGGGAGCCGGCCCCGAGATTTTCTTGAGGCGCGACGACGTGTCGCGGAAAAAGCCCGCGAATCTTCCATGTAATCAATCAGTTGAAGCGATTAAAAATCCGTATGTGGAAAAGGCCGCCCCGGTCTCCCGAAGCGGCCTTTTCTGCGAATAATGGGTGATGAGGCGATTTGACGCGCCTTAGAACATCGCTCGACCTGAAAGGCGTAGGTTGTAGCGCTTCTGCTTTTTGGTGGCTTCGACGCCACCCTCCAGCGCCAGATACGACATCGGGGTGCCTGCTCGAAGCGCGAGGCCCGCTGTCACCGCGCCGTCCTTGCTGTTCAGGGCGGCTAGTGAGAACGGGTTGCCGCCCTTGAAGCGCGCCACCGTGTCGCCGACCGAGCCGGCCAGGGTTTGGCGGTAGCCGACGCGAACTTCCGGACGCCACCAGACTTGCTTGCCGAAGTCCGCGCCCATCACGACGCCGAGTTCGCCGCTGAGGTTGCTGGACGTGCGCTTGTCGACCGTGAGGTCAAAGCCTGCCCCGCCGCCGCTCTCGGCGCGCTTGCCTTCGCGCAGCCAGACATAGTCCAGGCGACCTTCCGGGCGAGCGAAGAACCGACCGAACTTCTGCTCGTAGGCCATGCCGGCATAGGCGTTGGCGGTCACGCCGTTCCAGTCGGCGCTATTCTTCAGGATCAGGTCGGCCACACCGTTACCGTCGGCGTCGGGCGCGATGAAGCGACGATCCCCTTGGAAGAAGGCGTAGCCCACGCCGCCTCCGGCGTTGAACCGCCAGCCACCGACGGAACGCCGCCAGTAGGCGCCGGTTTGAACGAACGAGGCGGTGGTCTGTTCGCCGACCTTGGCGACCGTGTCGTGTTCCTCGATGCTCATGTAGGCCAGGGTGAGGCCCAACGCGCCGCCGGCGTCGCCCATCGCTTCGTAGCCGCCCACAAAGCCGAAGGCTTGGGTGTCCGAGCCGAGGGTCTGGTCGGTGTCGCGACGGGTCAGCGAGTTGATTTCCTGCACCCAGACACTGTCGGGGCCATAGCGGTCGCCCGGGTCCGGACGGAACATGGTGGCGGCCGAAATCTGCTGGTTCACCGACTGCAGGGCCGCGAAGAGGCCCTCGCCCTGGTCGGGCAGCATTTGGTCGTAGAGGTCTCGGAAGCCATCGCGCGAGTTCTGACTCAGGAACGGCGCGGCCAGCGCCGTGTCCGCGCCGAGCGCCGCATAGACCGCGTCATAGGCCGAGGCTTCCGCCTGGTTGAACCCGATTTCGGCGGCGGTGCGGCGGCGCACGTCGATATAGACGTTGTTGGCGTCGGCGCGGCTGGTGGCGACGTAGAGATAGGGCGATTGCGCCAACAGGCCCGAGCCGATGGTCCCGACATTGATGTTCGAGCCCTGGATGACGGTGAACGTCGTCGGTTGCTTGACGAGGTTGGCCATCCGGATGCCAAGCTCGGCGCCCGTAGCGATGTTGGTCGCGCCGGAAACAACAAGCTTGGTGTTTGTTCCTGTTGCGGCGTCGGCGGAGAAGAGCAGTTTGGCCTTGGAGCCGAGGTTCAGGCTCGTGACGTTGATGGTGTCGCTGTTGGCGATCGCAAGACTGCCGTTGGTGATGGCGAGGTCCAGCTTGCCGTCGCTGTCATAGAGCTTGCCCAGCGCGACGGCGCCGCCGTCGATCGACAGGCGATCCTGGCCGGCCCCGAACGACATCTCGCCCAGCAGCGTGCCGCTCCACAGGTTCAGGGTGTCCGCGCCGCCGCCAAACAGCACGTCGCCCACCGTCGAAGGCGCGGTGGTGGTCGAGCTGGAAGTGGCGCTCGTGGTGGTGTCAGTGCTCGGGTAGGTGCTCGTCGAGGTAAAGTCGGCGGGGCCTGACTGGGTGAACGTCACGCCGGACGTATTGGCCCGCAGGTCCAGAGCGATGGTTCGTCCGGCGCTGGTCACGGTCGCCGCCGTACCGTCCGCCTTGATGGCCGGCGCCGAGACGGTGGCGCGCAGGGCGCCCGTGTTCGAGATCGTTCGCAGCGTGCCGGCTTGGTCGAGCACGGCGACCGCATCGCCGGTCTCGCCGGTGCGTGTGGCGGTGATGCTGCCGGTGTTGTTGAGGCTGGTCGCAGAAGCGCCTGCGCCGATCACGATCCCGCGCGCGAGGGCCGTGACGCCAGACCCAGCGAACGAGGCGGAGTTGGCGGTGATCGAACCGCGATTGAGGATCGCGCTGGCGTTCGCTCCAGAATTGAGCAGGACGCCGGTAGCGTTGGCCTCATACGAGGTCGCGGTGATCTGCCCGTCGTTTCGCAGGCCCCCGGTCAGGGTGGTGGTGCGGCCGCCGCCGGCGCCAATCGAGACGCTCGTCGCCGACACGCCGTTATAGACGCCATTCGCGGTGATCGCGCCCTTGGCGATCAGGCCGTAGGCATTGTCGCCGGCGCCGACCGCGCCCAATGTTACGTTCTGGCTGGTCGAGCCGATCTGCAGCGCCGGGGCCTGGCCGGAGACCGTGATGCTCGAGGTGCCGCTGCTGCTGGACGACACCGTCGTAACAGTCGTCGTGCCGTCGCTGTTGACCTTGGTCGAGAAGTTCAAGCCTTGCAGCAAGACGCCGCCGCTGACGTCGCCGGCCACCCGAACCGCCGGTCCGCCTTGCAGCAGGTCGTCGGCGTCCAGCTTGTTCAAGGCGTCCAGGGTCGTCGGTCGGGACGTGTAACGGTAGCCGGTGGCGGTGGCTGTGCCTTGCAGAACCAGCGGGCCGGAGATGTTCGAGTCGATCGCTTGGGCGACGGCGTTGACGCCTTGCACATTGACCTGGCCGCCCAGCGTCACCTTGCCGGTCACCGGCGCGGCGAGCCGCACGCCATAGGCGTTGTCGCCGATGACGCTGATCGCGCCCAGGTTCGTCACGTTGCCGACGATGGGGCCTTCCAGCAGCATGCCGGCCGAATTGTTGCCTTCGATGCTAATGATGCCAGTCGCGTCATTGGTAATGTCGCCGGTGAAGACGCCGGCGTTGGTCAGGCGGACGCCGATACGGTTGGAGCCCTGGGCGAACACGCCGTCGAGGTCGCCGTCCGAGTCGCTGTCGCTCGCGGTATAGTCTTCCAGCAACGAAATCGTCGCCGAGTTTGTCAGTCCGCCGGTCTTGCCGCCGATGATCAGCACGCCGACACCGTCATTGACGCCGTTGGTCGAAAGGGTGCCGAGGTTCGTCACCTTGTTGTTACTGTCGATCGTGACGATCGGTCCGGCCGTCGTCGGCTTGATCGAGCCTTCCGCGGTGATTCTGATGTCGTCGGCGGTCGAGCCCGTCGCCGTGCTCGTCGTGATCGGCGTCGTGCGCGCGGTGGAGACCGTCGTCTGAGCCGAGGCGGCGAGACCGATGGCCAGGAGAGGAGCGGCCGCGACCGTCGCGACCAGGACCTTGCGCTGCATTACGAACGACACCTCGATAGAAACCGGGCCACTAATTCGGGTCACGATGCGGCGAAAATGCGGTGAGTTCCGCTCGCGACACGCACTAGGGCGTCAATCGTCTATCGCATGGCTTGGCGGGGCGCCATATCTGGTTCGTCGAATCGCCTCTCACTTGAATCGGTGAAGCCCCTCCATGCCGCTGGCGAACTTGCCCCTGGACGGCCCCCAGCGTTCGCGCAACAGCGCCCGTTGGTCGCTATGGCTTGGGCCGGCGGCTCTGCTGGGCCTTGCCGTGACAGGTCAGGCTGAGCCCGCCCCCGCCGTGCTCGCCGCGCTTGCCGTCGCCGGCCTGGGACTTTTCCTGAATCGCGAGCGCGAGGCGGAGGCCTCGGGAGGTGCGGCGATGGTCGTCGCCGCGCCCGACGCCACGAGCGAGCCGTCGGCGCCTTTCGCCGCCATTCTGGATCGCTTGCCTGATCCGTTGATGGTGATCGCGGCCGAGGAAGCCGACGATCTCACGGGGCGCCGGTTCCTGTTCGCGAACGCGGCCGCCCGCGAACTCTTCAAGATTCAGCACCAAGGCGCGCTGCTGGTCACCGCCGTGCGCCACCCCCGGGTCTTGGAAGCCGTGGACGAGGCGCTGTTCGGCGCGATCGAGGGCGTGGTGGAGTTCGAGACCGGCGGCGCCCAAGGGCGCTCATGGCTGGCCTACGCCCGTCCCCTGAAGGAGACGGCGGGGCGCTCCAAGCTCGCGCTGCTGGCTCTCCGCGACGAGACCGACGCTCGCCGCAGCGAACGCACGCGCGCCGATTTCCTGGCCAACGCCAGCCATGAGCTTCGCACCCCCCTCGCGTCATTGTCGGGCTTCATCGAAACCTTGCGCGGCCACGCCAAGGACGACCCGGGCGCGCGCGACAAGTTCCTGGCCATCATGCTGGCCCAGGCCGAGCGGATGTCGCGCCTGATCGACGACCTGATGAGTCTGTCTCGCATCGAGTTGAACGAACACATCGCGCCGGCGGGGCGCGTGGACCTGTCCATGGCCGCGATCGACGTCATCGACGCCCTGGCGCCGCAGGCTCGCGACAAGGGGGTGACATTCGATCCGGTTCTACCGCCCCGCGGTGGCGCCGTCGTCGATGGCGACCGGGACCAGATTATTCAGGTGGTCCAGAACCTCGTCGACAACGCGATCAAGTACACGCCGCAGGACGGTGTAGTGCGGGTCGAGGTCTTCCCGGGGCTCGCGGCCGAGGCCGCCGCGGCCGCCCGCGATCCCGCCGCCTCGCGCATGTCGCTTCTGACGCCCGATCATGACCCGACCGAGCGCTATGCGGTGCTGCGCGTCACTGACCGAGGGCCGGGTCTGGCGCGCGAGCATCTGCCGCGCCTGACCGAGCGATTTTATCGTGTCGAGGGGCAAAAGAGCGGTGATCGGTCGGGCACGGGCCTTGGCCTCGCCATCGTCAAACACATCATGAACCGGCATCGCGGCGGCCTGACGGTCGAGAGCGTACAAGGAAGTGGCGCCACGTTCGGCGTCTACCTCCCGATGGCTAAGGCCGAGGGCGGCGTTAGCCCCAAGGTGGCGGCGACCGAGGCCTGACGCCGCTGAAGTCGGGACTTTCGCCCGCCACTGTCGTCAAACTGTCATGCAACTGTCGCATAAGCACAGCGCCCGGCCGGCATAGACGCCCGGGGGAGGGCCCGCGATCCTGCGTGGCGCTCGACAACTCGTGCAAGATTAGCCTCACGCATGCTGACCTGGCTCTCGCTTCTCGTTCTGGCGCTGTTTTCCGGCGCGGCCTTCGTGGCTGGCCGCCGCCGCGCCACGACCGCCGCCGCGGGCCGCCCCCGCGTGCTCCATTCCTTGCCGGACTACTACGGGACCTATGTCGCCCTGTGGGCCGGCGTTCCCGCCGCCTTGCTGCTGTTGCTGGGCGTCATGGCCGGTGGGCGTGTCGAGGACGCGATCCTGCAGTCGGCCCGTCCGGCGGCGGTCCAGGCGTTGGGGCCGGACCGTCAGGCGGTGTTCTATAGCGACGTCCGTGCGATCGCGGCCGCGCAGTCTCCCTCCGAAGTCACCTATGAGGGTGAACTTAAGGTCGCCCTGGACGCCAAGGTCGCCGAGGCTAAGCGCATCGAGACCGTCGTCAACACCGCCATGCTGGCCGGTGCGGGCGTTCTGGCCCTGGCTGGCTTCCTCCTGGCCTTTCCGCGTATCAACCCTGATTTCCGCGCCCGCAATCGCGTTGAAGGCTGGACGAGCAGCCTGCTGATCGCCTGTTCGGTCGCGGCGGTCCTGACCACGCTGGGCATTGTTCTGTCGCTGGTCTGGGAAAGCTGGCGCTTCTTCCAGAGCGTGAGCCCACTGTCGTTCCTGTTTGGAACCGAGTGGAGCCCGCAGATCGCCATGCGCGCCGACCAGGTCGCCTCGTCGGGCGCCTTCGGGGCCGTGCCGCTCTTCGCAGGCACCTTCCTGATCATGCTGATCGCCATGCTGGTCGCCGCCCCCGTCGGCCTCTACTCGGCGATCTATCTTTCGGAATACGCAAGCCGCCCGGTGCGCGGCGTGGTGAAGCCGCTGCTCGAGGTGCTGGCCGGGGTGCCGACCGTGGTTTACGGCTTCTTCGCCGCCCTGACCGTGGGACCGCTGTTCCGAGCCGGCTTCAACGCCATCGGCGCGGCCCTGCCGCCCGGTCCGATGGCCACCTATCTGATGGAAGTCCAGAACCAGATGGCGCTCGTCGCCGGCGTGGTGATGGGGATTATGCTGATCCCGTTCGTCTCGTCGCTGTCGGACGACATTATCAACGCCGTGCCGCAGTCCCTGCGTGACGGCAGCTACGCTATGGGCGCGACCAAGTCCGAGACGGTGAAGAAGGTGGTCCTGCCGGCCGCCCTGCCGGGCATCATGGCCGCGATGCTGCTGGCCATCTCCCGCGCCGTTGGCGAGACCATGATCGTCACCATGGCGGCGGGCCTGCAGGCCAAGCTGACCGCCAACCCGCTTGATACGGTGACCACCGTCACCGTGCAGATCGTCACCTTGCTCACCGGCGACCAGGAGTTCGACAGCCCCAAGACACTGTCGGCGTTCGGTCTGGGCCTCACCCTTTTCGTGGTGACGCTGTGCCTGAACATCATCGCCCTGCGCATCGTCCAGAAGTACCGGGAACAATATGACTGACGCGACCCTCGGCGCGGCCGCCCCGCGCCAGGCCCCTTCGGCCGCCGAAGCCCGACTGAAGAAGCGCCACCGCGCCGAGCGCCTGTTCAAGGCCCAAGGGATCGCCGCGATCGTCATCGCGATGATCTTCCTGGTGGTGCTGGTCGGTCGGATCGTGAGCCAGGGCTACTCGACCTTCGAGACCCACACTCTGTCGGTGCCGGTCTATCTGAACCCCGACCGGATCGACACGTCGGACCTGTCTGGCGTCAACTACGACTACATCGTCGCCGAGGCGGTGATGAAGAAGTTGGGCCTGCAGGACGATGACTACGGCACGATCTCGTCCAAGGTTCAGGATCTGGTGTCGCGCGACTTCGGCTTCCAACTGCTGAACAAGCTGAAGGCCGACCAGAAGCTTATCGGGCAGACCATCACGGTCACCGGCCCGCTGAAGGCCGACGCCGATCTCTACTTCAAGGGCGAGATCAAGCGCTCCACCGCTGAGGACGACCGCAAGCTCGACAATCAACAGCTGGACTGGCTGGACAAGCTCAAGAAGGACGGCGCGATCACGTCGGGCTTCAATCTTGGCTTCTTCACCCACTCCGACTCGACCGAACCCGAACAGGCCGGCGTGCTCGGCGCGGTCATCGGTTCGGCCATGATGCTGCTGATCACCGCCCTGATCGCGGTGCCCGTGGGCGTCCTGGCCGCCGTCTATCTGGAGGAGTTCGCGCCGAAGAACCGCTGGACCGATATCATTGAGGTCAACATCAACAACCTCGCGGCCGTGCCCTCGATCGTCTACGGCCTGCTGGGCCTGGCGCTGTTCATCAACTGGCTGAACGTGCCGCGCGGTTCGCCTCTGGTGGGCGGTCTGGTCCTGGCGCTGATGGCTTTGCCGACGGTGATCATCGCGACGCGCTCGGCCCTGAAGGCGGTGCCGCCTTCGATCCGCGAGGCCGCCCTGGGCGTCGGCGCGTCCAAGACCCAGACCGTCTTCCATCACGTTCTGCCGTTGGCCATGCCTGGCGTGATGACCGGCGCTATCCTCTCACTGGCCCACGCGCTTGGTGAAACCGCGCCGCTGCTGATGATCGGCATGGTCTCGTTCGTGCCCGGCGTGCCGGAAGGCCTGACCGGCGCGGCCACCGTGCTGCCCGTGCAGGTGTTCATCTGGGAGAACGCTTCCGAGCGCGCCTTCCATGAGCGGACCGCCGCAGCCATCATCGTTCTTCTCGTCTTCATGATCGTCATGAACGCGGCCGCCGTGATCCTGCGCCGCCGCTTCGAACGCCGTTGGTAGGAGCGCTCATGACCTCGATCCTGAATCCCCTTGCTTCGCCCCTCCTCCAGGGACACGCCATGACCGTCCAAAGCCCCGACGATTCTTCCCGCGCGTCGGTGATCAGCACCGCACCGACCTCCGCTCCCTCGCCCGCCGAGCCCAAGATCAAGGCGCGTGGCGTCAAGGTCTTCTACGGGGAGAAGCAGGCGCTCTTTGACGTCGATCTCGATGTCCCCGGCAAGTCGGTCACCGCCTTCATCGGCCCGTCGGGCTGCGGCAAGTCGACCTTCCTGCGCTGCATCAACCGCATGAACGACACGATCCCCAGCGCGCGCGTCGAAGGCTCGATCCAGATTGACGGCGCCGACGTCAACGCCAAGAGCGTCGACCCGGTGGTGCTGCGCTCGCGCGTCGGCATGGTGTTCCAGAAGCCCAACCCCTTCCCGAAGACGATCTTCGAGAACGTCGCCTATGGTCCCCGCATCCACGGCCTCGCTACGGGCAAGGCCGAGCTGGAAGCCATCGTCGAGAGCAGCCTCAAGAAGGCTGGTCTGTGGAACGAGGTCGCCGATCGCCTGCACCAGCCCGGCACCGGCCTGTCCGGCGGCCAGCAGCAGCGTCTGGTCATCGCTCGGGCCATCGCCGTTTCGCCCGAAGTGATCCTGATGGACGAGCCGTGCTCGGCTCTGGATCCGATCGCCACCGCCAAGATCGAGGAGCTGATCGACGAACTGCGCAGCCAGTTCTGCATCGTCATCGTGACGCACTCGATGGCCCAGGCCGCCCGCGTCTCGCAGCGCACGGCGTTCTTCCACCTCGGCAAGCTGGTCGAGAGCGGCCCGACCGAGGAGATGTTCACCAATCCTCGCGACAGCCGCACCCAGGACTACATCACCGGCCGCTTCGGCTAAGCGGAACCGGAGGAAGCTGACATGACCGAACATACCGTCAAATCGTACGGCGAAGAGCTGGCCCACCTGACCGCTGAGGTCACCCGCATGGGCGGCATCGCCGAGAGCCAGGTCGCCGACTGCATCGCCGCCATCGCCCGCCGCGACGGCCCGCTGGCCCAGGCGGTCGTGGCCGGCGACGAGCGTCTGGACACGCTGCAGTCTGAAATCGAGCGCAAGGCCTTCCGCCTGATCGCGCTACGGCAGCCCATGGCGGTGGATCTGCGTCACGCTGTGGCCGCGCTGAAGATTTCGATGAGCCTGGAGCGTTGCGGCGACATGGCCAAGAACATCGGCAAGCGGGCCCTGATCCTCACCGAGGCCGATCCGATGAGCGCTCTGACGCGCTCGATCGAGCGGATGGGCAAGCTGGTCCAGGGGCGCCTGAAGGATGTGCTGGACGCCTACACGACGTCGGACCTGCAGCGGGCCATCGGGGTGTGGAGCCGCGACGAAGAGGTCGACGAGCACTACAACGCCATCTTCCGCGAACTGCTCACCTACATGATGGGCGATCCGCGAACCATCAACGCGTGCACGCATCTCCTGTTCGTCGCCAAGAACCTCGAGCGGATCGGCGACCACGCCACCAACATCGCCGAAATCATTCATTTCGAGCTGACGGGCGAGGAACTGACCTCGCAGCGTCCCAAGCTCGATGTGCTGTCGCACTAGCTCCGAAAGAGGCGGCTGAAATGACTCCCTACGTTTTGGTGGTCGAAGACGAAGACGCCCTGGCCACTCTGCTGCACTACAACCTCGACAAGGAGGGCTACCGCGTCGGCGTCGCCGGCGACGGCGAGGAAGCCCTGATCATGGCCAACGAGCGCGCGCCGGATCTGGTGATCCTCGACTGGATGCTGCCCAAGGTCTCCGGCATCGAGGTCTGCCGTCGCCTGCGCGGCCGCGCCGAGACGCGCAACGTGCCGATCATCATGCTGACGGCGCGCGGCGAGGAGACCGATCGCATCCGGGGTCTCGATACCGGCGCCGACGACTATGTGGTCAAGCCGTTTTCGATGGTCGAACTCACCGCCCGCGTCCGCGCCGTGCTGCGCCGGATCCGTCCCGGTCTGGCCGACGATCGCATCACGGTCGGCGACATCATCATCGACCGCGTCGCTCACCGCGTGAAGCGCAGCGGCAAGGAAATCCACCTCGGCCCGACCGAGTTTCGCCTGTTGGACTATCTGATGCAGCACCCCGGCCGCGTCTTCAGCCGCGAGCAGCTGCTGGACGCGGTGTGGGGCTCGGACGTCTATGTCGAAGCTCGCACGGTCGACGTCCACATCGGCCGCCTGCGTAAGGCGCTGAACGGAACGACCGACGCGGATCCGATCCGAACCGTCCGCTCGGCGGGCTACTCGCTGGATATGGACGCGGCGTAAACGAGGCGGGCCAAGGTCGGCCTCGCCAAAGCGTTGTGTTTCCCAGGCCTTTGGCCTCAACCGCGCGCCGTTTGTCGGTGCGCGGTTTTTCGTGCGTTCGCAGCCCGTGCGCGACGGCCGCACCGTTCTCGCAACGAAGAAGCGATTTCACCCAAGGATGGTGAGGCAGAATGTCGCTATCTCGATAGTTGATTGATTCACCGGCTGTTAACCGCCCCGGAATGAGTTTTGCAAAGCATTATTTGCGCTACCTTGGCTCAATTCTCGTGAATTTCGAGTGGTTGGCTAAGTCATATCGCAAATATATCGGTCGCTCAAATCAGCATAATTATGAAAATTCCAGGTAATGGATATTGTAATCTCGCTGAATGGTCGCCGTCATATCAAACACGACGGTGGATAAGATTTTGAAATGCACTTTCATATTCCTGACTGTCCTCAGGTCCGAAACGAGCCGGAGCCTCCCATGCGCATGACGATCAAGCTCAAACTCGCCCTGACCTTCGGGGCGCTCATTCTGATGATGGCAGCGGCCACGCTGTTCGGCGTCAGGCAACTCGGCGACCTCGATCGCGGTCAGAAAGCCATGGTCGAGGGACCCGTCGCTCAACTGGAGCGCAGCCAGAGCTTGAGCACGGCCCTGTTGCAGGTGATGCGCGCCGAAAAGAACATGGCCCTGGCTGATGACGCCGAGGAGTTGAAGAGCCAGAACGCCAGCGCCTTAGACAACAAGCGGAAGGTCACCACCCTCTTGGAGGCGGGCCTGTCCCATGCATCACCCAGCGGTAAGCCGAAGTGGGAAGCTCTGGCCAGCGAATGGGCGGTGTTCGCCGAAATCGACGAGGCCATGCGGCGCGACCTGATGGAGGGCCGCCGCGATCAGGCGCTTACCCTGATGCGGACAACGCAACGACAGATCACCGGTCGCATCATCACGACGGTCGATGCTCTGACGGAGGTCAATCAGAAGCTTCTGGCGGAGGCCGTCGCCGAAGGCGATCGGACCTACGCCCGGTCGCGTAACATGTTGATGGGCGTGATCGGTCTTTCGGTGCTGCTGGCCGCCGGGGCGGCGGTCTGGATCGCTCGGACGATCGCGCGCGGCTTCTCCAAGATTGGCAACCTAGCCGACGCCGTGGCCAAGGGAGACTTGGATCAGACCGTGACCGTCACGACCAACGACGAGATCAAGGATCTGGTCGACACCGTTAATCGCATGACCACCAATCTCCGCGCCACGGCCGCCTTGGCCGACCAAGTGGCTGCAGGCGACCTCAGCGTCGAGATCACCCCGCTCTCGGAAAAAGATATCTTGAGCAAGTCCTTGAGGGGCATGGTTTCCAATCTTCGCCAGACAGCAGCCCTGGCCGACAAGGTTTCTGAAGGCGACCTGACGGTGGAGGCCAAGCCTCTGTCGGACAAGGATGTCATGGGCCTGGCGCTCGAACGGATGATCGACCGACTACGCGGCGTGGTCTCCGACGCCTCTGTCGCCTCGGAGAACGTATCCGAAGGCAGCCAGGAACTGTCTTCGGTCTCGGAGCAGGTTAGTCAGGGGGCGACCGAGCAGGCCGCTTCGACGGAGCAGGCCTCGGCCTCGATGGAGGAGATGGCCGCCAACATCAAGCAGAACGCCGACAACGCCGCTCAGACCGAGAAGATCGCCCGCCAATCGGCTCAGGACGCCGAGGCTTCGGGCAAGGCGGTCGCTCAGGCCGTCGACGCCATGCGAGTCATCGCCGAGAAGATCACCATCGTCCAGGAAATCGCCCGTCAGACTGACCTTCTGGCCCTGAATGCGGCTGTGGAGGCCGCCCGCGCCGGTGAGCATGGCCGAGGCTTCGCCGTCGTCGCGTCGGAAGTGCGTAAGCTGGCCGAGCGCAGCCAGACCGCAGCGGCCGAAATCAGCGCTGTGTCAAGCGACACCGTTAAGGTGGCCCAGGCCGCAGGCGAGATGCTGACCTCGCTGGTGCCGGATATCCGCAAGACCGCCGAACTGGTCTCCGAGATCAGCGCCGCCTGCCGCGAGCAGGACATCGGCGCCGCCCAGATCAACGAGGCGCTACAGCAACTGGACCAGGTGACGCAGCAGAACGCCGCCGGGTCCGAGGAGATGTCGGCGACCTCCGAGGAACTGGCCGCCCAGGCCGAGGAACTGCGCGCCTCCATCGCCTTCTTCCGCATAGATGGCGAAAACGCCCCCGCAATGGTGCGACCGCCCGCCAAGGCGACGGTCCGACCCGCGCGCAAGGCTGTCGCCGGCAAGTCGACGAGCCGGACTTTGGTCTCCGCTCAGCAGGCGCGCGTTAAGGGCTTCGCTCTGGACCTGGCGCAAGGCGGACCGGATTCAGACGACGCCAACTTCAAGGACTACGCCGCCTGAGACCCCACGGCGCGGGTCCGGCCCTTGACCCGCGCCGTCGCCCGCGCCACACCCCGCGCTCATGGAAAAGCTGACCATCCTCCTCGTCGGGTCCGGCGGGCGCGAGCACGCCCTGGCCTGGAAGATCGCGCAGTCGCCGCTGTGCGGACGCCTGGTGGCGGCGCCCGGCAATCCAGGTATTGAAACGGTGGCTGAACTGCGCCCGGTGAAAGCGACCGACGCCGACGGACTGGTCGCGCTGGCCCAGGAGATCGGCGCCGACCTTGTGGTGGTCGGTCCGGAATCGGCTCTGGAGGTCGGTCTCGCGGACAAGCTCGCGACGGTCGGCATTCCCTGTTTCGGCGGCAGCCAGCGCGCGGCGCAACTGGAAACTTCCAAGGCCTTCACAAAGGACTTCTGCCAGCGTCACGGTCTGCCAACGGCGGCCTACGGCGTCTTCGAGAACGCCGCCTCGGCCGGCGCCTTCCTCGACACGCTACAAGCGCCTTTCGTGATCAAGGCCGATGGTCTTGCTGCGGGTAAGGGCGTGGTCATCGCCGCAACACGGGCCGAGGCCGACGCCGCCGTGGTCGACATGCTGGGCGGCCGCTTCGGCTCGGCCGGCGCGCGGGTGGTGATCGAGGAGTTCATGCACGGCGAGGAGGCCTCGCTGTTCGCCGTTTGCGACGGCAAGACCGCTGTCCTGTTCGGCGCGGCGCAGGACCACAAGCGCGCCTATGACGGTGACGAGGGGCCCAACACCGGCGGCATGGGCACCTACTCGCCGCCGCCGGTTCTGACGCAGGACCTGATCGACCAGGCCTGGCGCGAACTGATCCTCCCGACCGTCGAGGGCATGGCGGCCGAGGGCCATCCCTATGTGGGCGTGCTCTATGCCGGCCTGATGCTCACGCCGACTGGCCCCAAGCTGGTCGAGTACAACGCACGTTTCGGCGATCCCGAATGCCAGACCCTGATGCTGCGGCTGCAAAGCGACATCGTCCCGATCCTGCTGGCGGCGGCGAAAGGCGAGCTGGCCAGCGTCGCGCCGCCCCAGTGGCGTGACGAGGCGGCGATCTGCGTCGTCCTCGCGGCGGAGGGCTATCCGGACGCGCCCAAGACCGGCGGCGTTATCACCGGCGCGGAAGGATCTTTCGACCAGGCCGTCATTTTCCATGCCGGCACGAGCCGTGACGCCCAAGGCCGCCTCGTGGCGTCGGGCGGACGGGTGCTGAACGTCTGCGCTCTTGGCGCGACCTTGGCCGAGGCGCGGGAGAGCGCTTACGGCGCGCTTTCCCGGATCGGACTGCCAGGCGGCTTCCATCGTCGGGATATCGGCTGGCGGGCGCTTCAACGCGTCTGAGGTTTCGCAGGCGAAGGCTTGCCTCCGGCGACACGGCCTCTAAACTCCCCATTCAAACAAGCGTTGGGGAGAAAGCGCCATGGCCGAAGCCGCCGAACAGTCCGCCCAGGACCTGAACTCCGGCACCAAGCCCGTCGACCCGCGCCATGCGATCGACGAGACCAAGCTGGCGGCTTGGCTGGAAGCGAATGTCGAAGGCTATGCCGGCCCACTGGAAGTCCGCCAGTTCAAGGGCGGCCAGTCGAACCCGACCTACCAGCTCGTCACCCCGGCCAAGAAGTACGTCCTGCGCCGCAAGCCGCCGGGCAAGCTGCTGCCCAGCGCCCACGCGGTGGATCGCGAGTTCAAGGTCATCTCCGGCCTGAACAAGGCCAGCTTCCCCGTCGCCCAGGCCTACGCCCTGTGCATGGACGAGGAGGTGATCGGCACGATCTTCTACGTCATGGAGAACGTCGAGGGCCGCATCCTCTGGGACGGCACGCTTCCGGACTACCAGCCGGCCGAGCGGCGGGCGATCTACGAAGCTCAGATCGACACCCTGGCGGCGTTGCACAATGTCGACTACGCGGCCGTCGGCCTCGCGGACTACGGCAAGCCGGGAAACTATTTTGCGCGCCAGATCGACCGCTGGACCAAGCAGTACAAGGCCAGCGAAACCAAGACCATCGAGGAGATGGACCGGCTGATGGAATGGCTGCCGGCCACCGTACCGGCGGACGACCAGACCTCGATCGTCCACGGCGACTATCGCCTCGACAACATGATCCTGCACCCCACCGAGTCGCGGGTGATCGCGGTCCTGGACTGGGAGCTGTCGACCCTCGGCAATCCGCTGGCGGACTTCAGCTACTTCCTGATGAACTGGGTGATGCCCTCCGACCAGCGCGGCGGCCTTTCGGGCATCGACGACCTGACCGCCTATGGCATCCCGACCATCCCCGAAGCTGTGGCGCGCTACTGCAAGGCTACGGGCCGAGACGGCCTGCCGGAACTCGACTGGTATTTCTCATACAACCTCTTCAGACTGGCGGGCATCTGCCAGGGCATTGTCGGCCGTGTTCGTGACGGCACCGCCGCCAGCGCCCATGCGCAGCTGATGGAGGCGCGCGTGCCGGTCCTGGCCAAGGGGGCCTGGGACTTTGCGCGCAAGGCGGGGGCCTGAGGGCGTGATGCGGAAATTGATGGCGGGCGCCTGCGCCCTGGTTGTGACGAGCGCGCTGGCTGGCGCGGCGAGCGCTCAGACCACGTTTGTCCAGGCGGGGCGCCTTCTCGCTGACCCGGCGACGGGCAAGGTCGAGACCGCCAAGACGCTGGTCATCGAAAAGGGCAAGGTGGTTCGCATCGTCGACGGCTATGTCACCGAGAAGGGCGGAAAGGTCGTCGATCTGAAGGACAGCTTCGTGCTGCCGGGCCTGATCGACAGTCACGTCCATCTAACGGGTGAGCAGAATCCCAACTCCCGCCTTGATGAGGTGACCCAATCTTCGGCGACCCAGGCCATGGTCGGGGCGGGCTTTGCGCGCAAAACGCTTATGGCGGGCTTCACGACGGTCGCTGACCTGGGCGGCGAGAACCAGGCGGTCTTCGCTTTGCGTGACGGCATCAAGCGTGGCGACGTGCCCGGACCGCGTGTGATCGCTGCCGGCTCGGCGGTGTCGATCCACGGCGGCCACGGCGACGTGAACGGTTATTCGGACGAGGTCATGCACGTGCTGCGTCCTGAGTCGGTCTGTTCCGGCTCAGACGATTGCCGACGCGCCGTGCGGGAGCAGGTCTGGCATGGCGCCGATATCATCAAGATCACCGCGACGGGCGGTGTGCTCTCCAATACCGCCGCCGGTCTGGCGCAACAGTTCTCGAACGCGGAGCTCGAAGCGATCGTCGACGCCGCCCACCGGATGGGGCGCAAGGTCACGGCGCACGCGCACGGGGTCGACGGTATCAATAGCTTCCTGAAGGCGGGCGGGGACTCGATCGAGCACGGCACCTTCTTGGATGCCGAGAGCATAGCCCTGTTCAAGAAGAACGGCGCGTATCTGGTGCCGACCTTGATGGCCGGCGATTTCGTCTACCGGATCGCCTCGGGTCCGAACAACTTCCTGACCCCCGCCCAGACCGCCAAGGCCCTGGATGCCGGTCCCAAGATGCTGGCCATGGCCCGCCGAGCCCACGAGGGCGGCGTGAAGATCGCCTTTGGCACCGACACCGGCGTCTCGGCCCATGGCGACAACGCCGGGGAGTTCGCCCTACTGGTCAAGGCGGGCCTGACGCCGCTGGAGGCGATCCAGACCGCCACGGTCAACGCCGCCGATCACTTCTCGATGAGCAACGAGATCGGCAGCCTGACTCCCGGCAAGGCCGCCGACCTGATTGCGGTCAAGGGCGATCCGCTCAAGGACGTCACCGAACTGCAGCGGGTGACCTCGGTCATCAAGGGCGGCGTGGTCTACAAGTGATCGGATCCTCCCCTGCGGGGGAGGGTTTGACCCCTAAAGACCGATCCCCTTCAGCAGGGCGTCAAGCGCGTCCGGATCGTCGAACCGGGCGCGGACCGGCCAGGGGGTCACGCGCTCGCGCCAGGCCGGCGGCAGGCGCACCCAGTCCTTCTCGGTGGTGACCAGGCCCGCCTCATAGACCTCGGCTCGGTCGGCCAGCATCTTCAAGGTCGACTCGCTGTAGGCGCCATGATCGGGGAACGGGGCGAAATCGACCAATTGGCAGCCTGCCGCGGTCAGGGCCTTCTCGACCTTCCACGGCTTGGCGATGCCGGCGAAGCCGACCTGAGGTCCTTTGGGCGCCGGTGCGGCGGCCTCAAGGCGGGCGATCAGCACCGGAATGTCGCCGAACTCCACCAGAAGATCGAAGTCTGGCTGCTCCATCTCGACCGGCAGCAGCACGATCACGGCGTCAGCGCGGGACAGGCCGACCTTCAACGGCTCGCGCATCGGCCCGGCGGGAAACACGCGGCCGTCGCCGAAGGGCCATTCGCCATTACGCGTTTCACCGTCGACCACGACCAGGGACAGCGCTTTGCGGATGCTGGGGTTCTGGTGACCGTCATCCATCACGATGGCCCTCGCGCCCGCGCGCGCAGCGGCTCGAGCTCCGGCGACTCGGTCGGCGGCGATCCACATCGGGAAGTCCTGAGCCAGCATCAGCGGCTCGTCGCCGACATCGGCGGCCGTGTGGCGGGCGGCGTCGACCTGGACCGGTCCTTTCAACTTGCCGCCGTAGCCCCGCGACAGGCCGTGAGCCTCTACGCCCCGCTTCGTGAGGGTCAGCAGCAGTTCGCGGACGATCGGTGTCTTGCCGGCGCCGCCCATGGTGACGTTGCCCACGCAGATCACCGGCGCGCCGACGATCGCCGGCGTGGCGCGTGCGATGCGACGCCGGGTGGCGTCGGCCCACAGCCATGACAGCGGCGTGAGCAGCGCGCGGGTTATCGGCGCTGGCGCGCCGCTCCTGGCATACCACCAGCGGGGGGTGCCGAGTTTCATGGAACCAGCTCGAGGATGCGCGACAGGGCAGCGCGGGCTTCCTGGTCACGGCGGTCGACAAAATCGCGGGCGCGTGTCGCGCGCGCGCGCGCCGCCTCGGGGGCGACGAGGTCGGCGGCGATGGCCTCGGCCAGCCCCGTCGGCGGGGTCATGACCACGCCGTCGATCGCCTCCAGGCCGGCATAGGTGGAGTACCAGTTCGCCACGAAGGGGCCGCTGATCGTCGGACAGTCCAGCCGCGCGGCCTCCAGCGGGTTATGACCGCCGATGTCGGGGACCAGGCTTCCCGCCACCACGCAAGTTCGCGCCAGGCGGAACCAGAGGCCCATCTCGCCCAAGGTGTCGGCGATGACGATGTCGGCGGGCTGACCCGGCGACTGGCTGCGGAGCGACGCCGTGAGGCCTCGGGCCTTCGCGAGGGCCAGGATGGCAGGTCCGCGTTCGACGTGGCGCGGCGCCAGGACCACGCCCGGACGATCAGGCAGCGAGGCGATCGCGTCGAGCGCGATCTCGTCTTCGCCGGGATGCGTGCTGGCGACCAGCAGCGGTGCGACCTGGAACCGTTCGCGCTCGACCGCCAGGGCGGCTGGATCGACGGGCAGGGGCGTGGCGCCAAACTTGAGATCCGCCTCGCCGGCTACGCTTCCTCCGAGGGCGTCAAAGCGCGCCTGGGCGCGCGCGTCCTGCGCCAAGATCAGGTCGAACAGCGAAAGCAGCCGATGCGCGGCCTGCGGACGCGTGGACCAGCTGGCGAAGCTGCGATCGGACAGCTTGGCGGAAACCAGGGCGAGGCGCACGCCGGCCGCCTTGGCTTCGAGCAAGAGGTTGGGCCACAGCTCGCTTTCGACGAAAACGGCGACGCTGGGTCGCCACTGGGCCATGAAACGTCTGGCCGCGCCGGGGGCGTCGACGGGGACGTACTGGTGGAGCGCGCCCGGCGGCAAGCGCTTGGCCAGGAGCGCGGCGGAGGTCGTGGTGCCGGAGGTCACCAGCACCGTCACCGTCGGCTTCTCGGCGCGCAGGCGTTCGACCAGCGGCAGGATCGAGAGGCTCTCACCGACGCTGGCGCCATGCAGCCAGACGAGTGGGCCGTCTGGCCTTAGCGCCTTGGACTTGCCGAGGCGTTCGTCCAGCCGCGCAAGGTCCTCTTTCCCCTTGCGGGCGCGGTGGGCCAGCAGGGCCGGCGCGACGGGTTCCAGCACACCCGTGACGACCTGGTAGAGGTTCAGCGCGTTCGGGCGGATCAAACGACGTCCGCCGGCGCCAGGCGGCACGCGTGCGCGCCCTGGCTGCTTTCAACCTGGATCGTTACGTGACCGATCTTGAAGCGGCTCGCCAACTCGGCGCAGGCGTCGTGCAGGAATTGGTCGTGATCTGCGTCCAATGGACGGACGACGTGGGCGGTCAAGGCCGTCTCGGTGGTGCTCATCGCCCAGATGTGCAGATCGTGGACCTCGCTCACGCCCGGGCGCGCCGCCAGCCACGTGCGGACCTCGTGAGTGTTGATCCCACGCGGCGTCGCGTCCAGGGCCAGATCCAGCGAGTCGCGCAGAAGGCCCCACGTGCCCAGCACGATCACCGCCACGATCACGAGGCTCACCACGGGGTCCAGCCACAGCCATCCGGTGAAGGTCATGGCCAGGGCCGCGAGCACAACCCCGGCCGAGACCGCAGCGTCGGCCGCCATGTGCAGGAACGCGCCCCGAACGTTCAGGTCCTCTTTGGACCCCTTCATGAACATCAGCGCCGTCGCGGTGTTGATGACGATGCCGATGGCGGCGACGATCATCACGGGGCCGGTCTCAATCGGCTCCGGCGCGGCGAAGCGGCGTATCGCCTCCCAGGCAATGGCGCCGACCGCGACCAAAAGAAGGGCGGCGTTGCCCAGCGAGGCGAGGATCGTGCCCTTGCGGAGGCCATAGGTGCGCCGCGCGCTGGGCGCGCGCTTGGCCAGGATCGTCGCGCCCCACGCCAGCAGCAGGCCCAGGACGTCGGACAGATTGTGCCCGGCGTCGGCCAGCAGCGCCAAAGAGTGCGTGAAGATCCCGGCGCCCGCCTCGACGATGACGAAGCCGAGATTCAGCGCCGTGCCGATTGCGAAGGCGCGGCCGAAGTCCTTGGGGGCGTGATGGTGGTGACCGTGATGACCATGGCCATGGTGGTGATGTCCATGCCCATGCCCATGCGCGTGGTCGTGACCATGATGGTCATGACCGTGTCCATGATCGTGCGCGTGTCCGTGGGCGTCGTGGGGCATGGGGCTTACATCCCACCAAGGCGGGCGAGGATCAATCTTTGGGCGCGGTTTCGCCGACAATGGCCTCGGCGCGCCTCGAAACGGCGCTCAGGCGTGCGCCCCAGGCCTGGACCAAGGCTTCGGGGTCATCGTCGCGACCGGCGTGAACCGGGCCATCCCAGACCATCGCCGCTTTCGCGAAGGGCAGGGGAATGATGGTGCGGTCCCAGGTTTTGAGCCGGATGCAGGGATTGACCGCCACACCCACGAACAGCACGGGCGCGCCGCTCACCCGGGCCAGCGCGATCGCGCCCTTTTGCATCACCTCGACGGGGCCGCGCGGGCCGTCGGGCGTGATGGCCATGGCGCCGCCGTCCTTCACCCACTTGACCATGTCGCGGAAGGCCTGCTCGCCGCCCTTGTTCTTGTGGGTGTCGGTCTTCTTCAGGGACGATCCCCGGATTGATGGCAGGCCCAGGCGCGCGATGACTCGGGCGATGAACTCGCCGTCGCGCGACTGGCTGACCAGCACCCGGATCTCCGGCTTGTCTGGCCCCTGCGGCCAGGTCGCTGGGCCAACAGGAACCCGTGAATGCCACAACCCCAGGATCGCGCCCCCGCCGCTGGCCAGGGCCTCGGCCTGAACGCGGTCGGCGATCTCTTGGCCCTCGCGCGTCCATCGCAGGGTCTTGTAGGTCAGCGCGATATAGCCCGAGAACAGGCGGGTCATGGCACGCATGACCCAGGGAGAACGCAGAGGTCTCACGCCTTTGACTCCTCCCCCGGCGACTCTAGATCCTGAGCCTTGGCGAGGCGGGCATAGAGGCCGCCGGCGCGGACGAGCTCGGCATGGGCGCCCGTCTCTACGACCCGCCCCTTGTCGATCACATAGATGCGGTCGGCGTTCTTCACCGTCGACAGGCGGTGGGCGATCAGGATCGTCGTGCGCCCCGCCATCAGGCGCTCCAGCGCCGCCTGGACCTGCGCCTCGCTCTCGGTGTCCAGCGCGCTGGTTGCCTCGTCCAGCAACAGGATCGGCGCGTCCTTCAGGAAGGCGCGGGCGATGGCGATACGCTGGCGCTGGCCGCCCGATAGCCTTGCGCCGCCTTCGCCGACCGGGGTGTCATAACCTTCGGGCAGGGCTTGGATGAAGTCATGAGCCGCAGCCTGGCGGGCGGCGGCCTCGATCTCCAGCTGGCTCGCGTTGGGACGGGCATAGGCGATGTTGGCGCGGATCGTATCGTCGAACAGGAACGGCTCCTGGGTGACCAGGGCGATGCGGTCGCGCAAGCTGGCCAGGGTCACCGAGCGTACGTCGTGACCGTCGATGCTCACCGCGCCGGCGTTCACGTCATAGAAGCGCGGGATCAGGTTCAGGATCGAGCTCTTGCCGCCGCCCGAGGGGCCGACCAGGGCCACGGTCTCACCCTTGCGCGCCTGCAGATTGACGTTCGACAGGGCCGGTATGTCGGCGCGGTAAGAGAAGGTCACGTCGGCCAGGGCAATCATGCTCTCGCCGGGCGGCAGCGCCTTGGCGTCGGCCGGGTCGACGATGGTCGGGGCCACATCGAGCGCTTCGAACAGACGACGTGCGGCGGTCAGGCCCTCGCTGAATACGGTCTGCAGGTTGGCGACCTGGCGCAGGGACTGCGCCGCGATGCCCAGCAGGATCACGAACTTGAGGAAGCCCCCGGGCGTGATCGGCGGCAGGGTGAAGGGGCCGACGACCAGCGCCCCCGTGATCGCCCGCCAACCGGCGTAGGCGAAAACGGCCGCGATCACGATCTGGGAGAACAGCTCGGTGGCCGGCGCGGCCATGGCGCGGGCGTTGCTGCCCTTGATCAGGTGACGCTGGCGGCGCTCGACCACGGCGGCGACGCGGGCCTCCTCATAGGCCTCCCGGTTCTCCATCTTGACGATCTTGACCCCGTCCAGGCTCTCCATGATCGCGGTGGAGAGGTTCGAGGTCTCGCCCATGGCGCCCTTGGCGGCCTTGGTCGTACGCTTGGAGAAGTGACGGATCACCCCGCTGACGCCCGGAACGATGATCAGCACCCCGGCCGCCAGGATCGGGTCGCTGTTGAACAGCGCCCACAGGGTGATGGCGACGGTCAGGCCTTCGCGGACATAGTTGATGACGCCGGTGGTCGCCGCCTCGCGGATCAGCCCGGCGTCGTAGAGCACCGAGGCGACATAGGAGCCCGAGTGCGCGCCGCGCAGGCGGGCGAGGTCCGCCCGGATCAGGCGGCCAAACAGGCGCGTCTGCATGTCGCCGACCACGCCGTTGCCGATGCGGTTGATCAGGCTGGCCTGGATCACCTGGAAGACGCCCCGCGCCACCGCGAGGGCGGCGATGGTCAGCGGGACCCAGATCAGGGCGCCGGGCTGGGGATGGGCGATCAGCTTGTCGACGGCGGGCTCGACATATTCGCCCAGCATCACCGTCAGTCGCGCCACGATCACGGCGCTGATCATCGAGACCAGGAAGCCCTTCCAGCGCGGCTGGAGGAATTCGCGCCACATCCGGCCCATCAGGGCGCGGTTCGAGGGCTGCGGACGATCCTGTGCGGTCATGGGGGAGGGGTCGGATTTCGGGAGGAGGCTGTCAAGGACGCGCGGGACGCACTGGCGTCGAAAAGCGACGCTCTGAAGGCGGATCGTCGCGCGATTTTGCCTTTCGCGGGCTATGCCCCTACTTAGGCCCAGAATTTCCGAAGGATCGCGCCGCCTTGGCCAAGTTCGACCTCACCACGCCCTGGGGCCGGTTCAAGACCTATCTCCACTATCTGTGGAACGACCACGCCTATCTGCGGCTGGGCTTTTCGAACGCTCACTGGATCAGCCCGGAACTGGTCCGCGCCAACCAACCCTGGCCGTTCCAGCTGGCCTGGTGGAAGAAGCGCGGGATCAAGACGATCGTGAACCTGCGTGGCGGCTTCGACGGCAGCTTCTATGCGCTGGAGAAGGACGCCTGCGAGCGCCTGGGCCTGAACTTCGTCGACTTCGTGATCACCTCGCGCGAGGTCCCGATCCGCGAGCGGGTGCGCGGCGCCAAGGAACTCTTCGAACGGATCGAGTACCCGGCTCTGATGCACTGCAAGTCAGGCGCGGACCGGGCGGGGATCATGAGTGTCTTCTATGCTCACTACCGCCTGGGCCTGCCGATCCGCGAGGCGATGAAGCAGCTGGGGCCACGCTACCTGCACATCAAGCACGGCAACACCGGCGTGCTGGACTACGTGTTCGAGCAGTACCTGGAGAAGGGCGAGCCCAAGGGCCTGAGCTTCAGCGAGTGGGTCGAGAGCGACGACTACGACCCGGTCGAGATGAAAAAGACCTTCCGGGCGGGCATGCTGGGTAAGGTCCTGACGGACAAGATTTTGCGGCGGGAGTGACCCAAATCCTCCCCCCGTGTGGGAAGCGGCCCCACGGGTCGCGCATAGCGCGCCCGAGGATAAACTCCGGCCGGAGGGGGGGGCGTAACCGGCTATCCGGCTTCTTCCCCCTCCGTCGGCTTCGCCGACACCTCCCCCGCTAGGGGGAGGATTTCAGACCCGATCAGCCTTCGCTCGGATCCAGCAGCTTGTGGGCGTGGATGATGAAGTAGCGGGCGTGGGCGTTGTCGACCGTGGCCTGGGCCTTGGCCTTCCAGGCCTTGTGGGCTTCGTCGTAGCTCGGGTAGGCGCCGACGAATTCGACTTTGGAGAGGTCGCGGAATTCGACGCCCGCGACGTCCTTCAGTTCACCGCCGACCACGATATGAAGAAGCTGCTTGTCAGGCATTTGGAGCAAGTTCCTGCGAGGAATTGTGATTATGGCAGCTCGATATGCCCGACACGGTTAAGGATCAATGGCGCCAGCGCGCGATTGGCGCAAACAAGGCTCGGAACCTGCGGAACGGGCCGATTATAGGCGTAGGGACGGCCCTTATGGTCACTGAGCGTCGCGCCGGCGCGCTGGCAGATCAGGTCGGCGGCCGCCACGTCCCACTCGCTCTTCGGCGATAGCGCCACCGCCGCGTCGAACGCTCCAGCCGCGACAAGGCAAGCTCGATAGGCGATGGAGTTTCGGGTTTCGATCCGCATCGCCGGCCACGGCTCGCGCCAGGCGGGGTGGGCGAACATCTTGGCGTCGCCCAGCATCGCCGCGCCCTCCAAGGCGTCGGTGGTGCTGGGAGCGATCGGCGTCCCGTTGAGCGTGGCGGGGCCGTCGAAGGTGGCGGCGTAGGTCTCGTCCAGCGCTGGCGCGTGAACGACGCCGGCGACGGGCTGACCGTTCTCGACCACGGCGATCGACACGGCGAACCAGGGCTTGCCCTTCATGAAGGCGACGGTGCCGTCGATCGGGTCGACCACGAATTGCCGTGCGGTGGACAGTCGGGCGGGGTCGTCGGCGGTCTCCTCCGATAGCCACCCATAGTCCGGGCGTTCGGCGCGGAGTTCGGTGCGCAGCAGCGTGTCGACGGCGAGGTCGGCGTCCGTGACCGGTGAGCCGCCCGACTTGGACCAGATCTTCAGGCCGTTCTCGCGAGCGCCGAGCGCCAGTTCGCCCGCCTCCCGCGCCGCGGCGATGATCAGGTCCAGGTCGTTCATTTGCCCGCGATCGCCAGGGCGTCGACCAGCAGGGACGGGCTATTGCTGGCGCCGCGGAATTCCAGATCCGAGCCCGGCACGAGGCGGGCGTAGATGTCGATCAGGTTGCCGGCCACGGTGATTTCGGTGACCGGGCCAGTGCTCTCGCCATTCTCGAACCAGTAGCCCGAGCAACCGACCGACCAGTCGCCCGTGTTGCCGTTCAGCGAGGGACCGAACATCGAGGTGACGACAAGCCCCGTCCCAGCGTCCTTCATCAGGCCCTTCAGGTCCGTGGCGCCCGGCTGGAGCGTCAGGTTGTGGGTCGAGACGCCGGACGGGCCCGCCAAGCCGCGCGAGGCGTGGCCCGTGGTCGTGAGGCCCAACTGCTTGGCCGAGCTGGTGTTCAGAAGCCAGGTCGTCAGGACGCCGTCCTCGATCAGGGCGCGGGCCTCTGTGGCCACGCCCTCGTCGTCGAACGGGGCCGAGCCCAGGCCCCGCACTCGGTGCGGATCTTCCAGCAGGTTGACGCCTCGGGCGAAGATCGCCTGGCCCAGCTTGTCCTTCAGAAATGAGGTGCCGCGCGCGATGGACGGCCCGGAGATCGCGCCCAGCAGCGGGCCGATCAGGCTCATGGCCAGGCGGTTCTCGAAGATTACGGGGGCGGTGGTCGAGGCGATCTTGCGCGGGTTCAGCCTGGCGACGGCCAGACGGCCGGCTTCCATGCCGATGTCGCCGGCGGCCGGCAGGTCGCCGAAATGACGGGTCGAGCGACCTTCTCCGCCCCGCTCCATACCCGCGCCCTCGCCGGCGATGGCCGAGGCCGAAATGGAGTGACCCGTGGCCGCATGGGCGCCATGGAAGCCGTCGCTCGTCGCCAGGGCCCAGCGTGACGACGACCAGGTCGCCGAACCCCCGTCGGAATTGGTGACGCCCTTGACCGCGCGAGCGTGCTCTTCGGCGGTTCGCGCCTGGGTTTCAAGTGCTTCTGCGGACGGTTCGTAGGCGTCGATCAGGTCGAGGTCCGGGAACGGACCGCGCGCCAGACGATCCTGAGGCGCGAGGCTGGCATAGCGATCTTCCGGCGCCAGGCGGGCCATGGCGACAGCGCGTTCGATCAGCTTGGCGCGGGCTTCGGCCGAGATGTCGGAGCCGGAGACGGTGGCGCTTCGCTGGCCGATGAAGACGCGCAGGCCGAGATCCCGCGCTTCCTCGCGCTCGACCTCCTCAAGTTCGCCCAGGCGGACAGAAACGGAAAGGGATTGGCGTTCGGCGAAGACAGCCTCGGCCGCGTCGGCCCCAGCCTTGCGCGCGGCGGCGACCACGTCATGCAGCAGATTATCGTCCATGGGGTCTTATGGACGTGATCTCCTCCCCCGTGCAACGGGGGAGGACAATTCGCAGCTATCCGATCGCCGACAGCAGCAGAGCGACGCCGGCGAAGATGTAGGCCAGCCAGGTGGCCAGCATGCCTACCGCGCGCGGGATCGAGGCCCCGCCGCTGTTGGACAGGCCCACGGCGTGGATCACGCGGCCGGCGAACAGGATGAACCCCACCACGTGGATGGCCAGGGGCGCGGCGCCGGCCACGGCCAGCACCGCTAGGGCCGCGATGCCCGAGGGGATGTATTCCGATGCGTTGCCGAACGCGCGGATCGCCCGCGCAAGCTCGGGAATGCCTTCGTCGCCCAACGCCACCTTGTGTTTCTGACGAAGGCGCACGACCAGCAACGACAGGATGAGAAGCAGGAAGAGGTTGAGGCCGGCCCACAGCGCTGCGGCGTGGCCCGAGGTGATGGTGTCCATGATTTTTCGTCCTTACGCCCGCTCCCCCCGAGCGGAGCGCCATATGAGGCCTTCCGCTCGAGCTCGGCAACCCGGCGACCTTATCGCGCGCGTTCCCGCGCGATCGGATAGAGCAGGTGGTGGTCGTCGTAGAACGGCGTGCGCTTGTAGAACCAGGCCAAGCGTGCGTCGGGATCGGCGGCGAACTTGGGCTCGGCCGCCAACTTGGCCTCGAACTCGGCCTTCAGCTTTGGATCGGCCGCCATCATCTTCTCGGCCAGGGGGGCGATGGCGTAGGGCTCGATATATTCGACGCGGCTCAGCACCTCGGGGACCATGCCCCAGGCGAACAGGCTTTCGTTCGACTGCGGCTCGAGCAGCAGAACGACAAGATCCCCCAGCGGCTGGTCGGTCGACACGCGGACCGAGCCCTTGGGGAAGGTCCAGTCGCGAATCTCGGTCGTGACCTTGTCGACACTGATCTGTACGTGGCCCTCGTTGGCGCGCGCGGCGATCTTGGGCTCGACCAGGCGGATCATCTCGACCTTCAGCGTCGTGTCGGCGGGCAGGGGTTCCACCGCCACGCCATGCAGCTTCAAGCGCTCGACGATGTCGGCTCGGTAGCTCGGCACATAATATGCGGTGGGACGCTTCAGGGTCAGCGAGGGCTTGGAGCCATAGAACGGGACGTTCCAGATCTCGGGATCCGCCTCGCCCAGCCAGCGCACTTCCTTCCGGCCCGAGGCGGGGCTGTCGTAGTACTCGTAACGGATGCCCTTGAAGGCGCGCGTGTAGGCCGGCTTGTCGTCGGACACGAAGTTGGCCGGGATCTCGGCCGGGCGCAGGCCGCTGTCGGCGACGATGGCGGCGCGCAGGTCGCCGCCCTTGTCGGCCAAGAGCTTCATCGCCGTCTCGATGAAGACATATGTGCCGAGCACCCGCTGGGCGTGGGGCTTCAGGCTATGGTTCTCGATCAGGATGGTCGGAACGTGGGCCGCCGCGCCCCAGCCGTTCGAGAAGCGTTCGCCCAGGCCCCCGTCCGAGAAGCCGGCCTTGGGATTGTGCTCGTCGATCCCGAACACCAGCTCGCCCGGGATGTGGCCCTGCGCCTCCAGGCTCTCGTTCATGACGGGCTTCAGCACCCCATCCAGCCATTTGGCGATGGCCGGCGAGCGGTTCCAGACGCCGTTCTCGCCGTTGAAGCCGTAGGTGACGTCGTACTGGTAGTCCATGCCGTCCGTCACGTGGACGTCGACATAGAGATCAGCCTTGTACTTGGCCTGCAGGCGCTTCAGCGCCTGCATCTCCGGCTGGTCCAGCTTCATGAAGTCGCGGTTGAGGTTCTGGTTGGTAGCGGTGTTGCGCCAGCCCTGGATGCGCGGCCCGCGCTGGTTGGGACGCGAATAGGCGGAGGCCCGCTCGTGGCCGTCGACCGACAGGATCGGGATGAGCACGAGGTTGACCTTGTCCAGCAGGCCGTCCTTCCCGTGGAAGGCCATGTCCCGCAGCAGCATCATACCGGCGTCCTTGCCGTCGATCTCGCCGGGGTGGATCCCGGCCTGGACCAGCAGCAGCGGCTTCTTGGGATCCAGCTTGTCGCCGTCCTTGGAGGCGATCACCGCGAAGATCTCGCGGCCCTGAGGCGAGACGCCGAAGTCCTCGACGCGGATCAGGGGGCTGGCCTTGTCCAGCTTCTGGAACCAGGCGCGGGTGTCTGCGTAGGTCGGCGAGAAATTGTGTTCGGCGTCGGCCTCGAACGGCGTCACCCACGGATCGGCCTTGTCGCGGATCAGCGCTTGGCTAGCGCCCTGCCAGGGCGGCGCCGGCGGTAGGAAAGCTTGGTCCCATGGGGCTTTGGAGGGCGGGGTCTGGGACATGGCGGGGGCTCCCAAGGCAAGCAGGGTTATGGCGAGAAGGGCTGTCGTGCGCATGGAGCGAAGTCGTCGCGCCTCCCGCGTCCGATGACAACCCACTTAGCCGCCGATCAGCGACCAGCCGCCTCGGCCGATCAGCGCCTCGGCCGAGCGCACGATCTGCCAGCCTTGATACGCCAGCAGGATCGCGAGGGCGATCGGCGGGACCCAGCGCCACGGCGCCAGGGCGGCTACGAGGGTGACGATCATGAAGAGGGTCGTGCCGACCCAGAAGACGGGACCCAAGTTCAGCCGAGCGATTTCACCGTTGATGCTTACCAGCCCCAGGAACACCAGCGCGATCAGCATGTTGGCCGCCAAAACGCTGAGCAGAACCAGTTTCCGGTGCGCCCAGAAGTGGTCGTCCAGGCTTTCGCCGGCCCTCAGTTCACGCGGAAAGACCTGGGTGGCGGCGACATAGAAGGTGCTTGCCACGACGAGGCCAAGGATCAGCAGGGCGTAGTTGTAGGGCGCGGGGCGGAAGATCACCCAGGCCTGGTTCCAGAAGCTGGCGATGTCGATAGCCACAAACAGAGCAAGCAGCGGCGTCAACAGGCCGAACTTCACCTGCCGACGGCCGTCCAGCAGTCGCGCGAAGCCGCCTACCAGTTCGGCGACGGAAAAGCCCAGCAAGAGCCCGTAAAAGCTGAAAAAGAATTCAAAGGCGTCCATGAAGGCTCCTGCTGGACAGCCCAGTTACTTCCAGATCGGCTTACCGTCACCCGGCAGGCCGAGCCGCGCCCACTTCTCGCTGACCGCATCGACCACGGCCTGGTCCATGCGGATTTCCTCGCCCCATTCGCGCTTGGTCTCGGGCGGCCACTTGTCGGTGGCGTCGAGGCCAATCTTGGAGCCTAGGCCGCTCTCGGGCGACGCGAAGTCGAGGTAGTCGATCGGGGTGTGCTCGATCACCGTGATGTCCCGCGCCGGATCCATCTTGGTGCTGATCGCCCACATCACGTCCTTCCAGTCGCGGGCGTTGATGTCGTGGTCCACGACGATCACCCACTTGGTGTACATGAACTGGCGCAGATAGCTCCAGACGCCCAGCATGACGCGCTTGGCGTGGCCGGGATAGGCCTTCTTCATCGACACGACGGCGATGCGGTAGCTGCAGCCCTCGGGCGGCAGCCAGAAGTCGACGATCTCGGGGAACTGCTGGCGGATCAGCGGGATGAACACCTCGTTCAGCGCCTCGCCCAGCACCGAGGGCTCATCCGGCGGACGGCCGGTGAAGGTGGTCAGGTAGATCGGGTCCTTGCGCATGGTGATCGCCGTCACCTGGAAGACCGGGAACTTCTCGACGCTGTTGTAGTAGCCGGTGTGGTCGCCGTAGGGGCCCTCGTCGGCGAACTCGTCCAAGAGGACATGGCCCTCGATGACAATCTCGGCATGGGCCGGAACCATCAGCGGCACGGTCTTGGCCGGCACGAGGTCGACCTTCGCGCCGCGCAGCAATCCGGCGAACTGGTATTCGCTGAGCGTGTCCGGGACCGGCGTGACGGCCGCCAGGATCGTGCCCGGATCCGCGCCCAGGACGGCGCAGGCGGGCAGGGGCTCTTTGCTTCCTGCCTTCTTGTGGCGCGCGTAGTGCTGGGCGCCGCCGCGGTGGGCCAGCCAGCGCATGACGCACTTGTCCTTGGAGAGGACCTGCATTCGATAGATGCCGAGGTTGAAGTCGTCCTCGCGATCCTTGCTGGGGCCCTTCGTCACCACCAGCGGCCAGGTGATCAGAGGCGCGGGTTCGCCCGGCCAGCAGGTCTGGACTGGCAGCTTGGAGAGATCGATCTGGTCGCCGGTCAGGACGACCTCTTGCACGGGCGCCTTTTTCACCGTCCCGGGACGCATGCTCATGACCGTCTTGGCCAGGGGCAGCATGTCGATGGCGTCCTTTATGCCCTTGGGCGGCTGGGGCTGGCGCAGGAAGGCCAGCAACTCGCCGACCTCGCGCAGTTCGCCGGCGGTCTCGCGCGGCTCGCCGCCCAGGGTGACACCCATGGCCACGCGCTTGACCGTGCCGAACAGGTTTGCGAGCGCCGGCATCTGCGAGCGCGAACCGTCGGGCAGCAGGACGTGCTCGAACAGAACGGCCGGACCGCCGGTCGCCAGAAGGCGTGTCTGGATCTCGGTCATCTCCAGCACGCTCGATACGGGCTCCCTGACCCGGACCAGTTCGCCCTTGGCCTCCAGGACATCGATGAATTCGCGCAAGGATCGGTAGGCCATCGGAATGCTCGTACTGAAAACGTCTAGTGGGCTACGGCCAGGTCGTCGGCGTGGATCATGGGACCCTCGGTGAAGCCGAGTTCGGCCTCGATGGCGTCGGATCGCAGGCCAGCGATACGCTGGGCGTCGGCGCTGTCGTAGCGGACGATACCACGCGCGACTTCGCGGCCGGTTTCGTCGCGGACGCGTACGGCGTCGCCCTTTTCGAAGGGGCCTTCGATGGCGCGAACACCCGCCGACAGCAGGCTTTTGCCCGCCTCCAGCGCCCTGGCCGCGCCGGCGTCGACGGTGACCCAACCTTGAGGTGCCAGCGAGCCGGCGATCCAGGCCTTATAGGCGGCGGCGGGCGACGCGCCGGCCTCGATCAGCGTCGCCGTCTCGCCGCCGGCGATGGCGGCCAGCGGGCGCGAGCGCGACCCCAGGGTGATCAGGGTGGCGCAGCCGGCGGCGCGGGCGATGCGGGCGGCGGCGATCTTGGTGGCCATGCCACCGGTGCCGACGCCAGCGGCGGCGTTGGCGCCTTCGGCCATGCCGGCGATCTCGGCCGTAATCTCGCGCACCAATGGGATGTGCTGGGCCTTGGGGTTCTTGCGTGGATCGGCGGTATACAGGCCGTCGATATCCGACAGCAGGACCAGAAGGTCCGCGCCCGCCATCTGGGCCACGCGCGCGGCCAAGCGGTCGTTGTCGCCATAGCGGATTTCCTCGGTGACGACCGTGTCGTTCTCATTGACCACCGGCACGACGCCCAGTCCCATCAGAGTTTCGGTCGTAGCACGGGCGTTCAGCCAACGCCGGCGGGTCTCGGTGTCGTCGCGGGTCAGCAGGATCTGGGCGACGCCGACGCCATGGGGCTCGAAGGCCTCCTCCCAGGCGCGCATCAGCAGCGATTGGCCGGCGGCGGCGGCGGCCTGCTTTTCGGGCAAGGTCGTCTTGCGGCCGGTGAGCCCCAGACGTCGCCGCCCAAGCGCCACGGCGCCCGACGAGACGACCAGAACCTGCTTTCCGGCCTCTCGCAGGGCTGCGGCGTCGGTGCAGAACGCGTCCAGCCAGGCGCGGTCGGCCGCGCCCGTCTCATCGTCGACCAACAGGGCCGAGCCCACCTTGAAGACGATGCGACGGGCGTTCCGATAGGCCTCGGCCGCCTGGCTCACGGCGTCCAGCCTCCGGGGGTCTCGTCGACGTGATCCTCATCGTCGGCGATCTCTTCCTCAAGATCGCCGCGGCGGATGCGGACCTGCCGGTAGGCGGCGCGCAGCAGTTCGGTGACGCCCTGGCCCGAGACCCCTGACACCAGGCGGGGCGTGACGCCCGCGACGGCCTCCAACTCGGCGACCTTCTCGGCGAGGGTTTCCTCATCCAAGGCGTCGATCTTGTTCAGGGCCAGGATCTCAGCCTTGTCAGCCAGCTCGTCGCCATAGGCTTCAAGCTCGCCCCGGATCGTCTCGTAAGCCTCGGCGACATTCTCCTGAGTGGCGTCGATCAGATGGATCAGGGTCGCCGAGCGCTCGACGTGGCCCAGGAAGCGCGTGCCAAGGCCCGCGCCTTCGCTGGCCCCCTCGATCAGGCCGGGAATGTCGGCCAGCACGAAGCGCTCGCTGCTGGACAGGTCCACGACGCCGAGGTTCGGAGTCAGGGTGGTGAACGGATAGTCGGCGATCTTCGGCTTGGCGGCGCTGGCGGCGGCCAGGAAGGTCGACTTGCCGGCGTTGGGCAGGCCAACGAGGCCGACATCGGCGATCAGCTTCAGCCGGAGCCAGATCCAGCGCTCCTCGCCCTCCTGACCGGGGTTGGCGTATTTCGGCGCCTGGTTGACCGGGCCCTTGAAGTGCAGATTGCCCCAGCCGCCATTGCCGCCCTTGGCCAGCAGGATGCGCATGCCGGCGTGGTCGAGATCGGCGATCAGGGTCTCCTTGTCCTCTTCGAGGATCTCGGTGCCGACGGGAACTTTCAGCACGACGTCTTCGCCGGCCGCGCCATGACGCGCGCGGCCCATGCCGTGCACGCCCGTGCCGGCCTTGAAGTGCTGCTGGTAGCGATAGTCGATCAGGGTGTTGAGGCCCTCGACGGCCTCGATCCACACGTCGCCGCCGCGACCGCCGTCGCCGCCGTCCGGGCCACCGTACTCGATGTACTTTTCACGGCGGAACGACACCGATCCGCCGCCGCCGTTACCGGAGCGGATGTAGATCTTGCATTGGTCCAAGAATTTCATGGGGTCCTTTTGTCCCAAGGCGTCCCGCACGTCGAGCCCAAAGGCCGCCTCGCGCCGCGAGACCTGTGACGCTTGGTCACGTCCGGGCGGCGCGGGAATATCCGATGCACGGTTTCGATCGTGACGAAATGTTAAAGTAGAAAGTGCGACAAAGTGTCTTGGCAGCAAAACCGCCATTTTTCCTATGGCGGAGCAGGAGGCTGACCTTGGCGAGCGAAGAAGAGCGCGCGGCGTTGCTGGCGAGGGATCTGGTGGATCTGTCGACTCAGGAGCTCCACCGTAAGTATAGCGCTGAGGCCTCCACTCACCGCAACATTCTGATCAGCCGCGGGACTGGCGTTGCGCCTCAGTGGCGTGACTTCAAGGTGTTCATTGGGGAAGTCGGACCCAAGCCTTCCGCCGGCCATAACCTGGTGCTGCTCAACCGTTACGAACGTACCTATGGGCCGGGCCGTGCGCGCTGGATGACCGCCGAGGAGCAGGCCGCGCACGAAGTGGAGTTCGACCGTCTTCGCGCCGAGCAGATGCGCGAAGAGCAACTCTTGCTGCACCAGACCGCAGCAGCGAAGCGAGCCAGCGCGCCGGGCGCGCCCTCGTTCGGTCAATGGACCCCGATGGGCGGTAAGCAGGTCGCCTACACCGAGGTCGCCAAGCGTTTGGCCATCCCGGTCAACGCTCTGTCCAGAACCATGCCGCCCGGGGCGAACGCCGACGAGCTGGTCAAGCGCGCCGCCGCGTCCCACGACTTGATCAACGAGAGCGCCACCTGGCTGCCGCCGGACCCGGCTCGCAAGGCGGGGTTCTTCGAGGCCTATCGCATCTGGCATCTCCAGGTGCAGCCCCAGTTCGCCCGCGCCGCGACCCCGACGTTCCTGTTCCTCTACATCGCCCTGCCGGTGATGAAGCAGTGTCGCGACGAGCTGATGGATCTCGACCTGTGGAATCCGCTGGGGCAGCGCGCGCTGAATGCGCGCGACAATCACCCGGCCTGGAAGAAATACACCGAGTTCATGCCGCGCGCTCAGGTGGCGATGATGGAGATTCCTATCTACGCTACCTACTCTCTGCTCAGCGATTTGGACGCCCTTTGCGAACGGATCACCACGGCCGAGAAGCGATTCCGCGAAGGCCCGCAGAAGGTGATCCACACCCACCGCGCCGCGTAGGTCTCGAGGCGATCAAGCCAGCCAGACCATCATTCGTGTCGCCGCTGGTTCGCCGCGCGCGATCGAGGGCTTGTGCTCAACGACGCCCGTATACAGGAACCCCGCCTTGACCAGGACGCGCCCGGACGCCGCGTTGTCGGCGAAATGGCCTGCGGTGACGTAACGCTTGCGCCAGTGGGAGCGCGCCCAGTCCAGAGCCCCGCGCGCTGCCTCGGTCGCATAGCCGCGACCCCAATAGGGCCGGCCGATCCAGTAGCCCATCTCCACCGGTCCGTCGGGATTGGTGAACAGGCCGACGACCCCGATCAGACCTTCTTCGCCCAACTCGATGGCGAAGGTGTTGTCGCGGCGACGATCCTGGGTTCCGCACCGTGCGACGAAGTCTTCGGCATGGGCGCGGGTGTAGGGCGAGGGCATGCGCGTGGTCATGCGCGCCACGTCGTGGTCCACGCAGAAGGCCGCCACGCGCTCGATGTCGGCCATGGCCGGGACGCGCAGCGTCAACCGCTGGGTTTCAATGACGGGTCTTTCTTCGATGACGCTCATCGGCGCCTCCCAGGATTCTCCGGCCCTCTTTGGTTCGGGACCGCGACGCCGCCATGGCGAAGCTAGTTTCGGCGGCGAGACAAAACAAAAGCGGGGAGCCCGGCGTCCGGACTCCCCGCTAGAGATCGTCTGTCCGGATCGTCTTCTTGCGAAGCACGATCCGAAGAAACCCTGGTTCGTGCTTACTCAGCCGGCTGAGCGGCCGGGGTCACGGTCACGTAGGTACGGTTGTGCTTCTTGGTCACAAAGCCCACCGCGCCCTGCACGAGCGCGAAGAGGGTGTGATCCTTGCCCATGCCCACGCCCGAACCCGGGTAGAACTTGGTGCCGCGCTGACGCACGAGGATGTTGCCGGCGAGAACCTTCTCGCCGCCGAACTTCTTCACGCCAAGGCGCTTCGACTCTGAGTCGCGACCGTTGCTGGACGAGCCGCCTGATTTCTTGTGAGCCATCTTGCTCTCCTACCTTAGAAGGCGTCGCCCTTAGGCTTCGCCTTCCTCCGTCTTGGCGGCGGCCTTCTTAGGGGCGGCCTTCTTCTTCGGGGCGGCTTCGGCCTTGGCCGGCGCAGCTTCGACCGGAGCCGGGATCGTCGCCGGAACGGCGGCGTCGCCGAGACCGCGAGCGCGGGCGTCGAGGATGACCTTCGGGGTCAGGTCGATCGTGCCTTCCCACTTGGCTTCCTTGCCAGCGCCGGTGACCGACGTGACGCGCACGACGGATTCGAACTGGCGGTGGCCGCGGGTGCGGCGATAGCCCTGACGGCGGATCTTCTTGAAGATCTTCACCTTCTCACCCTTGCGGGTTTCGATCAGGGTGCCGGAGACGACAGCGCCGTCCACGGTGGGGGCGCCGACCGTCACGGCCTCGCCTTCGCCAAGCATCAGGACTTCACCGAAGGCCACGGCAGCGCCGGGTTCACCTTCGAGCTTTTCGACCACCAGCAGGTCGCCGGCTTGAACCCGGTACTGCTTGCCGCCGGTTTTGATCACCGCGTACATAGGTTAGCGCCTTAAAAACGTGCGTTCGCAAAATAGGGAACGCCCGCTCGGAAACCCGGCGGGCGAAGAGGGCGCGACTTATACAGCCCGAGGGCCGGGAGTCAACGCCGTAGCGGCGGATTCAGCAAAGCCCCGCGACGAAAGCTCGCGGGACGCGCGGTAACCTCTGGTATGTTACTTTATAACACGCTATATGGCCTTTCGTGACTTCGACCTTCTTCGCATCGATCGCCGCCACCGGCTTCGCGGTGGCCTTCCTGCACGCCGCGCTGCCGACCCACTGGCTGCCGTTCGTGCTGGTGGGCCGCGCGCAGAAATGGTCGACGGGCCGAACCCTCGGGGTGACCTTGCTGGCGGGGCTGGGGCACGTGGGTCTGACGATTGCGCTGGGCCTGGCGCTGGTGATGGCCGGCATGGCCCTGAAGCCATCCCTTGGAGGTCTTTTCCACTGGATCGTGGGCGGGTTGATGATGGCGATCGGCGTCTTCTATGTCGTGCGAGGCCGTCACAATCATGCGCTGCCCGAGGCCAGCCGCCGCGCTTATGCCTCGGATCGGGCCGCGATCGCGGCCCTGGTGACCTTGCTGACCCTTTCGCCGTGCGAGGCGTTCCTACCTTACTATCTGGCGGGCATGGAGCACGGCTGGCAGGCCTTTCTCGTCCTGAGCGCCGTCCTGATGGCCGCCACCGCCGCCGGCATGCTGATCTTCACCAGCCTGAGCCTCGCCGGTTTCAAGCGCCTGGGCTTGCAGTGGGTCGAACGCTACGAGGAAACCATCCTGGGCGTGGCCCTGATCCTGGTCGGTCTGGCGGTTGCTTTCCTCAAGACCTAAAGGCAGCTTTCGCTCAGCGGTCCGGGCCCCTAAATAGCGGCCATGACCCAGACTGTTCCGGCCTCCGGCAAGATCCCCGTCACTGTGCTCACCGGCTATCTCGGCGCCGGCAAGACCACTTTGCTCAATCGCATCCTCACCGAGGAGCACGGCAAGCGCTACGCCGTGATCGTCAACGAGTTCGGCGAGGTCGGCATCGATAACGACCTGGTGGTCGGCGCGGACGAAGAAGTCTTCGAGATGAACAACGGCTGCGTCTGCTGCACGGTTCGCGGCGACCTGATCCGGGTTCTCCAGGGCCTGATGAAGCGCAAGGGCGGCTTCGACGCGATCATCGTCGAGACCACGGGTCTGGCCGATCCGGGCCCCGTCGCCCAGACCTTCTTCGTCGACGACGACGTCAAGGCCCGCACGGCGCTCGACTCGGTGACCGCCGTCGTTGACGCCAAGCACATCATGCTGCGTCTGGGTGACAGCAAGGAGGCCGTCGAGCAGATCGCTTTCGCTGACCAGATCGTGCTCAACAAGACCGACCTGGTCTCGGAAGATGACCTGCGGCACGTCGAGGCGCGCATCCGCCGGATCAATCCGCTGGCGCCGATCCATCGCGCCCAGCGCTCGAACGTTCCGCTGGAAGCGATCCTGGGCAAGCACAGCTTCGACCTGGACCGCATCACCGAGCTGGAGCCGGATTTCCTCAATCCGGCCCACGGGGAGCCGGGCCACGTGCACGACGAGCACTGCGGCCACGACCATCACCACCACCATCACGATCATGACCACGTGCATGACGAGCATTGCGGTCACGACCATCACCATCACCACGACGCCAAGAGCGACGTTCACGATGACGGCGTGAAGGGGATCTCTCTGACGCTGGACAAGCCGGTCGATGGCCAGAAGATCACCGCCTGGCTCAACGACCTGCTGGCCCGTCGCGGCCCGGACATTCTGCGCGCCAAGGGCATCATCGACGTCAAGGGCGAGAACAAGCGCCTCGTGTTCCAAGCCGTCCACATGATCCTGGAAGGCGACTTCCAGCGCGAGTGGACCGACAAGGACAAGCGCTACAGCCGCATGGTCTTCATCGGCCGCGACCTCGACGAGGCTGAACTGCGCGCCGGGTTCGAGGCGACGGCGGCTTAAGGGGGCTTTAAATCCCCCTGGCAGGGGGAAGGGGTCGCGAAACGATCGGAGGGGGAGTCCTCTTGGGTCTGGCCTCTCCTCTCCATCGCCTCTTCGAGCCGACACCTCTCCCTGGGGGAGAGGATTTCAGACAAACAAAAAGCCCCGGAGCCTGAGCTCCGGGGCTTTCGTGTTCTTGGCTGCCGCCGAGGACGATCCTTAGTGGATGTCCTCGTTGATGAGGCCGACCTTGAACCAGCCCGAGGTCTGCAGCTGGTTCAGCACGCCCATGAAGTCGGCGTACAGCACGTCGGCGTCGGCGCGGATCATGATGCGCTGTTCGTCCTTGGCGCCGGCTTGGCCGGTCGCGGCGAACTTGGCGTTCAGATCATACTCGAGGTTGTCGAGGCTGCTCTGCTTGTCGGCGATGAAGATCGCGCCCGACTTTTGGATCGAGATGAAGACCGGTTCCTTCGGCTTCGGCGCGTTCGGGGGCGGCGGAACCGCCGGGGGCAGGTCGATCTTGATCGAGGTCACGGCCATCGGAACGGCGACCATGAAGATGATCAAGAGCACCAGCAGAATGTCAACGAAGGGCGTGACGTTGATTTCGGAGTTCTGGCCCAGATCGTAACGGCCACCACCGCCGCCAGCAAGTTTAGCCGCCATAGCCTGCACTGTCTCCCAGAAGGCTGCGCGCTCCGCGCACGCCTGAAATGTCGTTACCTCGCCACGTCTGGCGCAGACGGGCGCGGAAGTAAAGCCCGACGACGCGGCGCAATAGCAACCCCCTTTTTGACTCTTTTTGGCGGAACGCCGTTCAAATGGGCGCCAGCGGGTATCGGGGTTCGCGCGACGGGCGAATGTGACGCTTTCCGAAAGAGTCTAGTCGTCGCGACCCTCCTGTCTTATCTCGCGCGCATGATCTTTTCCTTCGACGCTTTCGTCACCAGCGCCCTGTTCGACCGCTCCGGCCGCGCCATGTTCGCCCTCGGCGACGGCACGGTCCGCCTGCAGACCGAGGAGGGCTTCGTCACGGTCGAGGCTCACGGCGGTCCTCTGGGCGGCGCGGTCCTGGCGGCCGCCGTACACCCCAGCGGTGTGGGCGTTGTCACCGGCGGCGACGATGGCCGCGTGGTCTGGAGCCGAATCGACGGCGGCGACGTCGTCGCCACCCTGATCGCCGAGGTGAAGAACAAGTGGATCGAACATGTCGCCACCAGCGCCGCCTCGGGCCTGATCGCCTTTATGGCCGGCAAGGACGTGCATGTCCGCGACGCCGCCGACCCGGCCTTCGCGCGCGCGTTCGGGCACGAGAAGACAGTGTCGGGTCTGACGTTCGAGCCTAAGGGCCGGCGCCTGGCCTCGGCGACTTACGGTGGCGCCTGTCTCTGGTACGCGCGGATCGCCGACCAGAAGCCGACGATCCTCAAATGGGCCGGCAGCCACATCGCGGTGGAGTTCAGCCCGGACGGCAAGTTCCTGATCTCGTCCATGCAGGAAAACCAGTTGCACGGCTGGCGCCTGTCGGACGGCAAGGACATGCGGATGGGCGGCTACCCGTCCAAGATCAAGAGTGTGGCCTTCTTCGACAAAGGCAATCTGCTGGCCACCGCCGGCGCGTCGGGCGCGGTGATCTGGCCGTTCGCCGGCGCCAATGGGCCGATGGGCAAGGAAGCCGCCGAGATCGGCTTCTCTCGCGATTCGATGGTCGTCCGTGTGGCGGGGATCGATCCCCAGCCGGTCTGCATCGCGGGCCAGGACAACGGCAAGGTCTGGGCGGCTCACATGCGCAACGGCCGGATCGAAACCCTCAAGGCCGAGAAGGGCGCGCCGATCAGCGCCCTGTCGGTCAGCGCCGACGGCAAGCGGTTGGCTTGGGGCGACGAGAGCGGCGAGGCCGGGGTCATGGAGATCCCCGACCTGTCCGGTCCGCGTCAGTTCGTGGGGTAGTCTGAAAATCCCGATCTCTCTGACGAATGCCGGGTTCCAGATGAAAAGCGCTGAGCCGCTCGTGAATGGCGAGGCGCTCATTCTCGTCTGACCGAGTGCTTTAGGATCTGGGTCCCGGCATTCGCCGGGAAGATCGGATATAAGCTCTAGAAGCCCTTGAGCTCCGCCCATTCCTCGAATGGCGCGCGGCGTGAGCGGAAATTGTTCACCGGCGCGTCGGCGTCGCGGTAGCCTAGCGCCATGCCCGAGAAAAGCATGTGGCCTTCGGGCAGGCCGACATGCTCGTCGACCAGCTTGTTGTAGTGCGACCAGAACTCTTGCGGGCAGGTGTCGAGGCCCCGCTCGACCGCCAGAAGCATGAAGGTTTGCATCAGCATGCCGACATCGCTCCACTGCGGCGGGCCGCAGCGGCGGTCGATCGAGAAGAACAGCTGCACCGGCGCGCCGAAACCCTGGCCGTTGTTGGCGAACCACTGCAGGCGCTGCAGCTTGTCCTCGCGGGGAATGCCCAGCGCGCCGTACATGTCTTCGCCAACCTGGAAGCGGCGGCTGCGCAGCGGCTCCCACAGGTTGGCGGGATAGACGTCATATTCGGTGGGATCGGGCGAGGCGACGCGCTGCAGCATGGCAGCCTTCAGCGCCTCCAGCGGTGCGCCGGCCACGACCTGCACCCGCCAGGGCTGGAGGTTGCCGCCCGACGGGGCCCGCGCGGCGGCTTCCAGCAGCTCGCGGATCAGTCCGGCGTCGACCGGATCGGGCTTGAAGGCGCGCACCGACATGCGGCGGTTCACGGCGTCGATCACGTCCATCGATAGCTCCCTTTTGGCGAATAGATTTATCCCGCGCGACAGCGGCGTTGCCTGTCGTTAGCATCCGTCCGCTGCGTCAAGACAAGTGGGGCGTTTCGTGCGGCGGCTTTTGCGCAATCTTCTGCTGGCCTTGTTCCTGGTGCTGGTCGCCGGCCCTGTGGTGGCGGTGATTCTGTACCGCTTCATTCCGCCGCCGGTGACCCCGCTGATGGTCATCCGCGCCGTCGAGGGGCGCGGTCTGGATCATCGCTGGCGATCGATGGACAAGATTTCCCCGACCTTGCCGCGCGCCCTGATCGCCGCCGAAGACGCCAAGTTCTGCGACCATCGCGGCTTTGACTTCGAAGCCCTACAGAAGGCCTACGAGAACAACGAATCGGGCCGGAAGATCCGGGGCGGCTCCACGATCAGCCAGCAGACGGCCAAGAACGTCTTCCTGTGGCCGGGGCGCTCCTATGTCCGCAAGGGCCTGGAGGCTTGGTTCACGGTGCTGATCGAGACCTTCTGGGGCAAGCGGCGGATCATGGAGGTCTATATGAACTCCATCGAATACGGCTCGGGCATCTACGGCGCGGAGGCCGCCGCGCAGCGCTACTTCGGGGTCGGCGCCGACAAGCTGACCCAAGCCCAATCCGCGCGGCTGGCGGCCATTCTGCCCAGTCCGCTCAAATGGAAGGTCATCAAGCCCGGCAAGTACGTGGCCAAGCGCAGCAAGAAGATCGGCAAGGCCTCAGGCGCCGTGCGGCGCGACGGTCTGGCTGACTGCCTGAGTTAAGGCGGAGATCTTGGAATGCCAATCGCCCCAGGCCCCACGCTGGAGACCGAACGTCTGATCTTGCGTCCGCCGGCCGATCAGGATCTGGACCGCTGGGCCCAGATGATGGCCAATCCGGTCGCGGCGCGCTTCATCGGGGGGCAACAGCCCCGGGCGACGGCCTGGCGATTCATGGCGACCATGGCCGGCTCATGGGCCCTGAACGGTTTCGGCATGTTTTCCGTCATCGAGAAGGCTTCCGGACTGTGGCAGGGCCGTATCGGACCCTGGCGTCCCGAAGGCTGGCCCGGAACCGAGGTGGGCTGGGGGCTTCACCCTGACGCCTGGGGGCGCGGCTACGCCGTTGAGGCCGCGACGGCCACGATCGACTGGGTGGTGGATCACCTGGGATGGACCGACGTCATCCACTGCATCGATCCGGAGAACACGCCCTCGCAGGCGGTGGCTCGGCGCCTGGGCTCGGTCAATCGGGGCGCCGGACGCCTGCCGCCGCCGTTCGAGGATCATGTCGTCGAGATCTGGGGCCAGACCGCCGATCAGTGGCGCGCGCGCTGAAGCAGAAGCCTTAGTCGACCGCCAGGATCACGTCAGCGGCGGCGATCGAGACGATGACCCTGTCGCCGGGCGTCAGGTCCCAGCCGTCGGCGCCCGCCTCGACTGTGGCGACAAGAGACTTGCCTGCCGGGAGGCCGATCACGAGCTCAGCGGCTGCGTCTCCCGCCTCGCGGTCCAGGATCCGTCCTTCCAGGCGGTTCTCCGCCGGCGCGCCGTCCAGCCCGATGAAGCTGGACTTGATCAAGGCGATGGCGGGGCGACCGGGGGCCAGGCCCAGATCCTCGACGCTGCGACGGGTCACCCGCGCGATGAGGCCTAGGCCCTCGCCAGCGTCGAGAGACACCGAGGCGGTGACGCCGGCCTCGGCCACCGCCGTCACCACGCCGCGCAGGGCGTTGCGGGCGCTGGTGCGCAGGCCAAGACTCCAGAGCTGCTCGACCTCGCCCGCTAGGTCCGTCTCGAGCCGCGCGAAAGCAGCGCCGACTTCCCGTTCCGCAGCCCGGAAGGCGCGGATCACGGCCAGGCCGCGCGCGGTCACCTGGGCCGCGCCGCCGGTGCGTCCGCCCGGCGCGGCGCTGACCAGCGGGGCGTCGAACAGGTTGTTCAGCGCCTGAACGCCGTCCCAGGCGCCCTTGTAGGACAGGCCCGTCTGCTTCGCCGCCCCGCTGATCGAGCCATGCCGGGCGATGGCTTCCAACAGAGCGATGCGCTCCAGGCCCACACGCGCCAGTCCGCCGCGCTTGAGAACCAGAGAGGCGCTGAAGTCGGTGTCGCTGCTCACTGGTCGGACCTGGCTTTCGTCGTTATGTAGTTTCGCTGCATAACCGCTGCGCTGAGCTCAAGGCATACCAGATGATGGCCCGCCGTCCGACGCTGATCGCCGCCCTGCTCGGCGTCTGGTCTCTGACCTTCGCCGGCGCGGCTCTTGCCGGCGAAACCAAGGTTGCCGTCGCCGCCAACTTCACCGAGCCGGCCAAGGCGATCGCCGCGCAATTCAAGGCCAGGACGGGTCATGAGGCTGTGCTCAGCTTTGGCTCCTCCGGCCAGTTCTACACCCAGATCGCCAACGGCGCGCCGTACGAGGTCTTCCTGTCGGCCGACGTTGAGCGCCCGCAAAAGGCCGAGGCGGCGGGCTTGGCGGTTACCGGTTCGCGCTTCACCTATGCGACCGGGCGCCTCGTACTGTTCAGCCGGACGCCGGGCTTCGTTGACGGGCGGGGCGCGGTGTTGTCGCGCGGTGGGTTCGATAAGCTGGCCATCGCCGATCCCAAGGCCGCGCCCTACGGCCAGGCGGCGGTTGAAGCCCTGACCAAGCTCAAACTCTACGACGCGCTAAGGCCAAAGATCGTCACAGGCGCCTCGATCACCCAGGCCTTTCAGTTCGTCCAAACCGGCGCTGCGGAGCTTGGCTTCGTGGCGCTGTCGCAGGTCGTAGACGACAAGAGGGGCTCGCGCTGGCTCGTGCCGGCCGCGAACCACACGCCGATCGATCAGCAGGCCGTGCTGCTGAAGACGGGCGCGAACAGCGACGCCGCCAGGGCCTTTCTGGCGTTCCTCAAGGGCGCGGAGGCCAAGGCCATCATCCGCCGCTATGGCTACGAGGTCCGCTGACCGTGGGTGAGATTCTGTGGCTGACGGCGAAGCTGGCGGGAATCACCACCGTGATTCTGCTTGGGCTGGCGACGCCGCTGTCGTGGTGGCTGGCGCGAGGCCGTTCGCCGCTGCGAACACCCGTGACCGCGATCGTCGCGCTCCCGATTGTCCTGCCGCCGACCGTGCTGGGTTTCTATCTATTGATCGCCCTGGGACCGAACAGCCCGTTGATGGCGTTGCTGCAGCCCTTCGGCGTGCGGACCCTGGCCTTCACCTTTGAGGGGTTGGTGATCGGCTCGCTGATCTACTCGCTGCCGTTCGCTGTGCAGCCTTTGCGCAACGCCTTCCTGGCTATCGGCGACGAGCCGCTGGAAGCCGCCGCGAGCCTCGGCGCATCAAGGGCGCAGACCTTCTGGCGGGTCGCCCTGCCGCTGGCGTTGCCGGGCTACGTCGCCGCGGCGATCCTGACCTTCGCCCACACGGTTGGCGAGTTCGGCGTCGTGATGATGCTGGGCGGGAATATCCCGGGCGAGACCATGGTGTTGTCGACCGAAATCTATCGTCTGGTCGAGGCGCTGGAATGGGGCGAAGCGCACCGTCTGTCGATGCTGCTGCTGGCCTTCGCCTTCCTCGTCCTGGTGGTTCTTCTGGCGCTGGAGGCGCGGTCGAAGATCCTGCTCCGCACCCGGTCTTGAAGCCAGTGGTCGCCCGCTCGGTCAGAACCAGCCGGTCTCGCGCAGCGCCTTGGCGTAGGCCCGGCTGACCGGCGCTTCGACGCCGCTCTTCAGCGTCAGGACGGCGCGTCCGTCACCGCGCCGGGCGTCCTCGACGGCGCCCTTGGCGACCCACCACGATCGATGGGTCTGAGCGCCTTCGATTCCCTCCAACTCAGCCACGGCGTCGGAGAGGCGCATCAGGATCAGGTCCTGGCCGCGTGACGTGTGCAGGCGCAGATAGTGGTCCTCGGCCTCCACAGCGTAGAGCTCCGCCCCGCGCAGTTTGCTCGGCAGACGCTCGAGGAAGCGCACGATCGTGGTTCCGACCGGCGCGGCATGGGTCTCCACCGGACGCCTTTGGACCAGGAAGTTCAGGGCGGTCATGCCGGTCGTGACGATGAACACCGGGCCAAGATAGAGCGACAGGGTCTGGGGGCGCGGCGGGCCGTGAAAGGTCAGTTCGGTGACCAGCCAGACGACTGCGGTGAAAGGCAGGGTGATGCCGATCACGGTGAGGCCGCCATAGAGCCAGGGGCGCGCGTCGGCGCGTCCTTCGCGCCCGATCAGATGGGTGACCATCGTGCCGACGACCGCGCCGGCCAGACAAAGGCCCACCCAGTAGGCCACTCGCAGGCCCACTGGCGCGGCGTCCGTGCCAAAGGCGCCGATCAGCGCCAGGAACACGCCGGCGGCGGCCGAAACCCCAAAGCCCCGGAGGCTGTCGCGACTGGCCATGGCCGTTCGCGAAGCGTGAATGGCGCCGGCCAGCCGTTCACGAAACGAGGCCGGCGACTGGCGCAACGACGATTGAGGCACGGACCCGACCCCTCCACCAAGGCTTCCAACAGCGAGGCGATCCGCCGCCCCGCTTGAACCGGGAGTGAAGGAAGATGGCCTCGCACGGCAAGTCAATTTCGCAGGTGTCGGATCGCTGGAGCGGGCTTCGCAACGCCGCTTTGGGCGTGGGCGCGGCGATCGTGATCGTGGCGGTCACCGCGCCGCAGGCCCTCACCGACTTCGGCGCCTTCGTCCAGCGGGTCGGCTTTCAGCCCCATGCGCCGGATGTTTCGAGGATCGCCGCCGCGCCGGCGGTGGTTCAGCTGCATCTCTTCTCGGCCCTGACCGCTCTGGCGATCGGCGTCGTTCTGATGATGCGGGTGAAGGGCACGACCCTGCACAAGCTCCTGGGCTGGACCTGGGTGCTGGCCATGGGGTCGACCGCCGTCAGCTCGCTCTTCATCCGCGAGATCAACCACGGCGCCTTCAGCTTCATCCACCTGCTCTCCGGCTGGACCATCGTCGGCCTGCCAGGCGCGGTCTACGCGATCAAGCGCCGCAAGGTCTCGGCGCACCGTAGGGCGATGACCGGCATGTTCGTCGGCGGCCTGCTGCTGGCCGGCCTCTTCGCCTTTCTCCCCGGTCGCCTGCTCTGGACCGTGTTCCTGGGCTGACCCGTCATCCAACCCCAAGAAGGACTAAACCCATGATCATCGTTCGCACGCTCGCCCTGGCCCTCGCGGCCGCCTCCGTCCTGGCCCCCGGCGCCCGCGCCCAGGAGGCGTTCGGCGACCTGACCCTGACCTTCCCCGACCTCAAGGCCAAGCAGGGCCAGATCATGATCGCCGTGTTCGACAGCCCGCAGGGCTGGGCGTCTGGCAAGCCTGTCCGCTTCGCCAACGTCTCGGCCGCGCAGGATCCGGCCTCGGCCAAGATCCTGGCCCTGCCGCCGGGGTCCTACGCCGTGCGCGCGTTCCAGGATGTCGATGGCGACGGCAAGATGGCGACCAATCCCTTCGGCATGCCGACCGAGCCGTACGGCTTCTCGCGCGACGCCCAGCCGAACATGGGCCCGCCCGCGTTCGACGCCGCCGCCTTCGAGGTGAAGGCGGGCGCCAACGCCCAATCCCTGCGCCTGAACTGAGAATCGAGCCATGAACCGACGCGACATCCTGCGCGGCGCGGCCCTGACGGGCGCCGCCGCCGTCCTCACCCCTGAAACGCTCTGGGCCGCCGCCGCCAACGACTGGACCCTGGGCCTGGCCGATGTCGAGGCGGACATCGCGCCGACCGGCTTGACCCTGGTTCACGGCCGCGCGCCGATGGAGTTGAAGGGCACGCTGTTCCGGAACGGTCCGGCCAAGTTCCGCCGGCCGGGCGGTTCGGTCGGCCATTGGTTCGACGGTGACGGCATGGTCCGCAAGTTCCAGGTCGCGGACGGCCAAGCGCGCCTGTCGGCCCGCTTTGTCGACACCGTCAAACGCCGACAGGACACCGCCGCTAACGCGGTGATCACGCCAGGCTATGGGACCGCTGCGGGGGCGGGCGCGCGGGTCGGTTCGGCCGATGACGCCAACGCGGCCAATACGTCCGTGATGATGGCCGGCGGCGAGCTCTGGGCGCTTTGGGAAGGCGGCTCCCCGACGGCGATGGACCCGGCTTCGCTGGAGACGCGGGGCTTCAAGACGATCAGCCCTGACATGAAGGGCATGCCGTTCCTAGCGCACCCCCGCGTACAGCCGGATGGCACGGTCTGGAACCTGGGTCTTGCGGGCAAGCGGGCGGTGGTCTGGAACCTGTCGCCCGACGGCGCCCTGCGCAAAGCCGAGGTCATCACCCTGCCGCGCGCTGGCTATATGCACGACTTCACCGCCACCGAGCGCAGCCTGATCATCATCCTCCAGCCTTGGGTGCAGGAGGGGATGCGGATGCCGATCGCGTCGACCATGGTTTGGCGACCCGAGCTAGGCGCGCAGGTCCTGGTGCTGGACAAGAACGACCTGTCAAAGCGTCGCCTGTTCGAGCTGCCGCCGTTCTTCTTCTTCCACCTCGGCGACGCCTGGGAGGAGGTCGACGGGACGATCCGCTTCGACGCCTGCATCGATAAGGACCCTTTCGGGACGGCGGCCAATGGTGGCGCGATCCTGCGAGGCGAGCGTCTTCGCGCCGCCCCGCCACGTCGGGCGCTGATCACGCTGCGCGCCGACGGTCGCGCCGACATGGCGGCGGAGACGGTCAGCGCGGAGTTCCCGCGTTCCGATCCGCGTTTTGCGGGCCTTGCCCGACGCTATTCGGTGCATCTGACCAACGAGCGCCCTGACCGTCCTCTGTTCCAGAGCGTCGCCGTGCGCGACTGGAAGAAGGACAAGGATCACGTCTTCGACTTCGGGGCGCGTCATCTGGTTGAGGAAATGGTCTTCGCGCCCCGGCCAGGATCGTCGGCGGAACTGGACGGTTGGCTGGTCGGTACGACGATCAACCTCGACGCCCGGGCGACCGAGCTGCACGTCTTCGACGCCCGACATGTGGACAGGGGACCGCTGGCGACCTGGCGCGCGCCGGTGGCGCTGCCGGTGACCTTCCACGGCGTGTTCGTCGGCGCTTGAGAGAACGGCGGTCCTTGCCAGGGCCGCCGGGTTGCGCCTATCCGAGGGCGGAGCTTCATCAAGGCGGGCCCGTCCCCATGACCGCAACCAAGTCCCGCGCCCGCGCCGGCGGACGGGGTCGTCCCTCCAAGGCCAAGGGCCTGGACCTGAAGGAAACGATCCTCGACGCGGCCGAGGGGCTGTTCGCGCGGCACGGCTTCTATGGCGTCACCACCCGCCAGGTGGCGGCCGAAGCCGGCGTCGACACCGCCCTGATCCACTACTATTTCGGCGCCAAGCGCGAGCTGTTCGACGCGGTGTTCCTGCGCCGGGCCGAGATCCTTAACCAGGCCCGCGAGGCGTCCATGAACGCCTATGTGAAGGCCAACGCCGGCGCGATGACCGTCGAGGGGGTCATCGAGGCCTTCATCGACCCGCTGCTGCGGATCTCCCAAGACGGCGGGCAGGGGTGGAAGAGCTATTTCGTCCTGGTCGCGCAGGTGAACAACACGCCGGCCTGGGGCGGCGAGACCATGACGCGGTTTTTCGACCCGGTGGTCCACCAGCTGGTGGAGACGCTCAAGTCTGTCCGTCCCGAAGCGGCCTACAGGGACCTCTACTGGTGCTATCAGTTCCTCACGGGCTCGATGATGCTGACCCTTTCGGAGACGGGACGGATCGACTCCCTGTCGGAAGGCGAATGCCATTCCAGCGATCTTGAGTCCGTCCGCCAGCGCCTCTTCGCCTATTGCGCCGCCGGCTTCGAGGCCGTGATCGCCAAGCAGAACAAGACCCTGGCCAGCGGCTGATCCGCCACACCCGCTCCATTTTTCATCAAGTGATGAAAAAGGGCTGGCGTCCCGCGCCCGTTCGGGTGATGGTGGCTGCAATTCGCTGTTCGATGAATTGGCGAACCCTGCGCTCGCGTCCGCGAAAGACGGATCCGGCCGGGGAAGGGCGGAACACAAGGGAGGGGAAACCCATGACTTCGATGTGGAAGGCCGCGCTGCTGGCTGGCGCTGCGTGGAGCACGATCGCCGGCGCCGCGTCGGCTCAGCAGGCCCCGGCCGCTGACAATTCGGTTTCGGTCGACGAGGTGACGGTCACCGCGCGTCGCCGTGAGGAAAATCTCAAGGACGTGCCCGTCGCCGTCTCGGCCTTCTCGGCCGAGAAGCTGGAGCGTTCGGGCGGCACGGACATCACCGTGCTGTCGCAGACCACCCCGAACATCACGGTGCAGACCGCCCGGGGCTCGAACTCGACCCTGATCAGCTACATCCGCGGCGTGGGCCAGCAGGATCCGCTGTGGGGCTACGAGCCCGGCGTTGGTCTCTATGTCGACGACGTCTACATCTACCGCCCGCAGGGCGCGGTGCTCGACATCTTTGACATCGAGCGCATCGAAGTGCTGCGCGGCCCGCAAGGCACACTGTACGGCCGCAACACCATCGGCGGCGCCATCAAGTACGTGACCAAGCGCCTGGGCGACGACGCCGGCGCGAAGATCAAGGGCGCCTACGGCAGCTACAACCAGACCGACGTTCTGGTCTCGGGCCAGACCCCGGTCGGCGGCGGCCTGTCGGTCGGCGGCTCCTACGCCCTCTACAAGCGTGACGGCTACGGCACGAACATCACCACCGGCGCCGAGCACTACAACAAGGACGTCGAGGCCTACCGCCTCAGCGCCGAGTACCAGCCGACGGAGAACCTGTTCTTCCGCCTGGCCTATGACAAGGTCGTCGACGACTCCAACCCGCGCCATGGCCACCGCGAACTGCCGGCCCTGGTCGGCGGCTACCAGGTGCTGGGCGTCTATGACACCCAGGCGGGCCTGGGCGACAAGAACCACGTGATGACCAAGGGCGTGTCGCTGACCGCGCAATGGAACGCCACCGACAAGGTCACGCTCAAGTCGATCACCGCCAACCGTCGCGGCCACACCGACACCGTCATCGACTTCGACGGCACCCCGCTGCCGACGCTGGATGTGCCGGCCACCTATGACGACCGCTCGTTCTCGCAGGAACTGCAGGCCGTCTACTCGGACGAGAACGTCCAGGGCGTGTTCGGCCTGTACTATATGAACAGCCAGGCCTCGGGCGAGTTCGACACCATCGCCGGCAACCTCGGCGTGGCCATCGCCAACGGCGGCAAGGTCAATACCCAGAGCTTCGCGGCGTTCTTCGACTTCAGCGCCAACCTGACCGACAAGTTCAAGGTCTCGCTGGGCGCCCGCGCCACCCGCGACGCCAAGCGCGCCAACGTCTACCGCTTCTTCTACCTCGGCGCGACGCGCACGCCGTACCAGGGCGGCACGCCCCGTCCGATCCTGCAGACGCGCACCAATTACAACGCCGACAAGACCTTCGAGCAGTTCACGCCGCGCATCTCGGCCTCGTACGACCTGAACGACGACCTGACGACCTACGTCTCGTTCTCGAAGGGCTACAAGTCGGGCGGCTGGGACATGCGCGGCGACGCGTTCATCACCCCGCAGACGGTTAACGGCTACAAGCCCGAGGTCGTGAAGACCTACGAAGCCGGTCTGAAGGGCTACATGTTCGACCGCCGGGTTTCGTTCTCGTCGGCCGCCTTCCTGTCGAAGTACACCGACCAGCAGGTCACGACCCAGGTCGTGGTGCCCTCGGGCATCGCCAGCTCGGTCGACAACGCCGGCGCCTCGACCCTCTACGGCGTCGAGTTCGAAGCCAACGCCAAGCTGAGCGCGAGCCTGAGCGCCAATGTCGCCCTGGGCTACATCCACGCCAAGTACGACACGTTCAGCCGTTTCGTGCCGGCCGGCGCGCCGAACCCGCTGAACCCGTCGACGACCCTGGCCACCGGCCAGATCATCAACGTGGCCGACCTCTACGGCTTCCAGAACACGCCGGAATGGACGGGCAACGTCAGCCTGACCTGGCGTGGCCAGCTGGCGGGCGGCGATCTGGCGATCACCCCGATGGTCAGCTACCGCGACGCCTACCAGCAGTTCGAGCAACCGCTGCCGCTGCTGGACCAGAAGGCCTTCACCCTGGTCGACATGACGGCGCAATGGACGGCGCCGGGCGGCCGCTACAAGCTGGCCCTGACCGGCAAGAACCTGACCAACGAAAAGTACCGCACCGGCGGCTACAACTTCGGGGTCGCGACCTACAACAACTCGGTGATCGGCTTCTATGGTCCGCCGCGCACCGTGGCCGCTTCGATCGAGGTGGCGTTCTAATCTAGGCGATAGCTGCTCGGGCGGGACTTGCTGCAACAGGTCCCGCCCTTTTTGTATCTGGACGGGCGTTGAGGAGGGCGAGCATGAGCGAGGATGTGAACAAGGCGTCGGCGGACGGGCGGGGCGCTGGCTACCGCTATGTGGTGCTGGCGATGCTGATCCTGGCCTACACCTTCAACTTCCTGGATCGTCAGATCCTCGGCATCCTCGCCGGCTCGATCAAGGCCGACCTTCACCTGACCGACACGCAGCTGGGCCTGATGGGCGGGGTGGCGTTCGCGGCGCTCTACACCACGCTGGGCGTGCCGCTGGCGTGGCTGGCCGACCGGGTCAGCCGCACCTGGATCATGACCGTGGCCCTCACGGTCTGGAGCGGCTTCACCGTCGCCTGCGGCCTGGCCGGAGGTTTCTGGAGCCTGTTCCTGTCGCGGATGGGTGTCGGCGTCGGCGAGGCGGGCGGTGTGGCGCCGGCCTATTCGTTGATCGCGGACTATTTCCCCAAGGAGCAGCGCGCGCGGGCGCTGGCGGTCTATTCCTTCGGCATCCCGCTGGGCACGGCTCTGGGCGTGCTGTTCGGTGGCCTTATCGCCGCCTATGTCGACTGGCGCTTTGCGTTCATCGCCGTCGGCCTGGCTGGCGTCGTGCTGGCCCCGATCTTCAAGTGGGTGGTCAAGGACCCGGTCCGCGGCGGTCTTGACCGCGCGCCCGGCGAGGTCGCGCCCGCCGAGCCGCCCAAGGCGCCGGCGTTCGGTCAGGTTCTGGCCACCATCATGCCCAAGCCCAGCTTCTGGCTGCTGTCGTTCGGCGCGGCCTGCTCGTCCATCTGTGGTTATGGCGTCGCCTTCTGGCTGCCGACGTTCTTCCAGCGCAGCTTCGGTTTGTCCCTGACCGATCGCGCGCTTTACTACAGCGCCCTGTCGCTGATCGGTGGCGTGGCGGGCATCTGGCTCGGCGGCGTCCTGGCCGATCGGTTCGGGGCCAAGAACAAGGCGGCGTACGCCCTGGCGCCGGCGATCTGCTTCCTGGTGGCCCTGCCGTGCTTCCTGCTGGCGATGAATGTCCAGTCGATGGTCCTGGCCTTCCTGCTGTTCCTGATCCCAACCGGCCTGAACCTGGCCTGGCTGGGCCCCGTAGTCGCCGCCGTGCAGCACCTGGCGCCGCCGGCGATGCGGACCACCACCTCGGCCCTGTTCCTGCTGATCAACAACCTGCTGGGCCTGGCGGTAGGCCTGTGGTTCTTCGGCTATGTGTCGGACTTGCTGACGCCCCGCTATGGTGCGGAGTCGATGCGCCACGCGCTCTATTACGGGCTGGGCTTCTATGTCGTCGCGGCGGTGCTGCTGATCCTCGCCTCTCGCCGATTGAGCAAGGACTGGGCGGAGTAAGGACAAGCGGCGACAGGCCCGGTCGGGGCCGCGGAAAGGCCACGCTTCGGTCAAGATCGGGGATCATGAGCCGCTTGAACCTCGAGCGCCGCCATGACCTCAGACGACCGTCCTGTATTTCACGATCCCACGGGGCGACGTGAGCGGAGGGTCAAGCTGGCCCTCGGCGTCGTGGCCTCCGTTGTCGCGGCCATCGTGGCGGGGTTCGTCGCGACCTTGGCCTTCGCGCCCCGTCTCCCGGACGCGCCGCTAAAGGACCCGCATGTTCTGACGTCGCTGCATCAGGACACGCCGCGACGCACCCGGGCGGTCAGGTCGTGGCGGCGGGTGCCCCGGCCCAGGACGACCCCCAGCGGCGCAGCGACTCGGGCCCTGTCGGTCGGCTTCTATGTCAATTGGGACGAGGACAGCCGGGAGTCTCTCCGCCGCAACGTCGACAAGCTGGACGTCGTGTCGCCGCAGTGGGTGGCGATCAACGGCGCGCAGGGCGACATCAGCGTTGTCGACGATCCGGAAGGGGCGGGGCGCATCGCCAACGCGCCGAACAAGCCCGCTGTTCTGCCTCTGGTGCACAACTCGGCCAATGCTGAATTCAATGGGGGCCAGGCTGACGCCCTGCTGACCAATCCGGCCGCGCGCGCCAAGCTGATCGCGACGTTGAAGGATCTCGCCGCCCAGCGTGGCTTCGGCGGCTATGTCTTCGACTTCGAGGCGCTGTCGGCCAAGGGGCTGGCGGCGTATCCGGGATTTCTGGCCGAGGCCCGGCGGGCCTTCGCAGAGAGCGGCCGCGAAGTCTGGGTCACCGCGCCGTTCGACGAGCAGGGCTGGCCGCTCAAGCGCCTTGAGCAGGCCTCCGACACGCTGGTCCTGATGGCCTACGACGAGCACTACGCGCTGGGAGATCCGGGGCCGAACGCCGGCCAGGACTGGTACGAGCGCGAGCTGGACAAGCGGTTCACCGAGCTCGACCCCGCCCATACCGTACTGGCCCTGGGGACCTATGGCTATGACTGGACTCTGAACAAGGACGGCTCGCGGTCTTCCGGCGCGCCCACGACCTTCCATGAGGCCATGCGCAACGCCCAGGACTCCGGCGCGACCATCCGGATGGACGACGACGCGCTGAACCCGACCTACCGCTATGTCGACGACAATGGGGACGACCATGTGGTCTGGTTCCTGGACGCGGTCACCCTGTTCAACCAGGTGAAGGTGACGGACGCCTGGAAGCCGCGAGGCTATGCGCTCTGGCGGATGGGCGCCGAGGATCCCGGCGCCTGGTCGCTGATGGGCAAGCCTTATGGCCAGGCCTCGACGGCGGCCCTGACCACCTTGGCCAACGGCCAGGGCGTCGATTTCGACGGCGGCGGCGAAGTGCTGCGCGTGGCCGCCCTGCCGACGCCCGGCAAGCGATCCCTGGCCTTCGATTCGGACACGGGTCTGGTTTCGGGCGAGCGCTACGACGTCATTCCATCTAGCTACGTGATCGAGCGCTACGGCCAGAAGAAGGGCCTTGTCGCGCTGACCTTCGATGACGGCCCCGATCCGCGCTGGACCACCAAGATCCTCGACATCCTGAAGGCCAAGCAGGCGCCGGCCACCTTCTTCGTCATCGGCCAGAACATGCAGAAGCATCCCGAGCTTGTGCGGCGCGAGGTTGATGAGGGCCACGATGTCGGCGGCCATAGCTGGACCCACCCGAATATCGCCGAAACGCCGCTGCCGCAGGTGACGGTGGAGCTCAACGCCACCCAACGCCTGTTCGAGGTGCTGACGGGGCGGTCGATGCGTCTCTTCCGACCGCCGTTCTTCGGCGACGCCGAGCCCTCGACTCCGCATGAGGTCGCGCCCCTCGTGATCGCCCAGACCCTGGGCTACACGACCGTGGGTCTGCGCATCGATCCCGACGACTGGCAGAAGCCTACGCCCCAGCAGATCATCGACCGCACGCTGGATCGCCTGGACAACCCCGGCGACCGCCCGGGGCAGGTGGTGCTGCTGCACGACGCAGGCGGCGACCGCAGCCGGACCGTAGCGGCCTTGCCGGGCCTGATCGACGCCATCCGCGCGCGGGGCTATCGCCTTGTCACGGTCGGCGAACTGGCGGGCATGACTCCTCAACAGGCGATGCCGCCGACCTCGCGCACGGGGCTGGACCTGGCCGTTGACCGCCTGGGCTTCGATTTCTTCCGCTGGACCCAGGCCCTGATGACCTTCCTGTTCGTGGCGGCCATCTTCCTGGGCGTGGCCCGGCTGGTTTTCCTGGCGAGCCTGGCCTTGGTGCACCGGTTCTGGACGCACGACGAGCCCGCCGACCTGGACGCCCGCGACGGTCCGCTGGTCTCGGTGCTGATCCCCTGCTTCAACGAGGAAAAGGTGATCGCCGCCTCGGTCGCGCGCATTCTGCAGAGCGACTGGAAGAACCTCGAGGTGCTGGTGCTGGACGACGGGTCCAAGGACCGCACGGCCCAGCAGGTCCGGGACCATTTTGCCGACGATCCGCGCGTGACGCTGCTCAGCTTCGAGAACGGCGGCAAGGCGCGGGCGGTCAACCGCGGCCTGGCGGTCGCCAAGGGCGAATACGTCGTCGCCCTGGATGCTGACACGCTCTTTCCTCCCGAGACCATCGGGCGTCTGGCGCGCTGGTTCCAGGATGAGGACGTCGGAGCGGTCGCCGGCAACGCGATCGTCGGTAATCGCGTGAACATCGTCACGCGCTGGCAGGCGCTGGAATATGTCACGGCCCAGAATCTGGAGCGGCGGGCGCTCGCGGCGCTGGGCGCCGTCACTGTGGTGCCCGGTGCGGTGGGCGCCTGGCGCAAGCGCGTACTGGACGATCTTGGGGGCTATCCATCCGACACCTTGGCCGAGGATCAGGACCTGACCATCGCCTGTCAGCGGGCGGGCTGGAAGGTCGCCTTCGACCCTGAGGCCCGCGCCTACACCGAAGCGCCCGACACCGTGGGCGGCCTGCTGAAGCAGCGGTTCCGCTGGTCGTTCGGCACGCTGCAATGCGTTTGGAAGCATCGCAGCGCGATGTTCAGCCGCAAGACGCCGGTTCTCGGCTTCATCGCGCTGCCGCAGATCTGGCTGTTCCAGATTCTGCTGGCGGTGGCCGCGCCGCTGGTCGACCTGGCGGTGGTGTGGAGCCTGATCAGTGGTCTCTATGGCGCGATCGCACACCCGGTGGAGTGGCGGCCGGACGATATGGTGCTGGGCCTGGCCTATTGGGCGGTGTTCATCGCGGTCGATCTGTCAGCCGGCGCCCTGGGCATGGCGCTGGAGCGACGCGCGCCCTGGCGAGACCTGCCGTTCCTGCCCGTTCAGAGGTTCGGCTATCGTCAGTTGATGTACTACGTCGTGGTGAAGTCCGTGGTGACGGCGATCCAGGGCGGCCGGGTCGGCTGGGGCAAGTTGGAGCGCCGGGCGACCGTCACGGTGGCGGCGCGGCGATGAGCCAGCGACGGAGTGACCCGGCGCTGAAGGCATGACAACGTTGCCATTGCAATCCGCTGCCCGGCTCGGTTTGTGAGCGAGGGGACGATCTCTGTTCACACAGAAGCTGTGACCGGTAACAATTCCTCTGCGTCAAGGGTTTCCTTGCCACGCTCGCCCAAACGAGCGGCGACGGCGGTCCATCGGACGAGATAACCGCGCAAGCCTTCACCTTATCGTCCGCGCGCGGTTGCGCCTGCGAAATAGCGCTCCTATAACCCGGCCACATTTCAGAAAGCCGTCGTCGAGACCGGGCCCTCATGAACATCCACGAACATCAAGCCAAAGCCGTACTCGCCGAGTTCGGTGCCCCCGTGCCGCGCGGCTTCGCCGCGTTTACGCCCGATGAAGCCGCCGCCGCCGCCGAAAAGCTGGGCGGGCCGGTCTTCGTCGTGAAGAGCCAGATCCACGCCGGTGGCCGTGGCAAGGGCAAGTTCGAGGGCCTGGGTCCCGACGCCAAGGGCGGCGTCCGCGTCGTCAAGTCGGTCGACGAAGTGCGTTCGAACGCCGAGGAAATGCTGGGCCGCGTCCTTGTGACGCACCAGACCGGTCCGAAGGGCAAGCAGGTCAACCGCCTCTACATCGAAGAAGGCGCGGCGATCGCCAAGGAATTCTACCTGTCGCTGCTGGTCGACCGCGCGTCGAGCAAGGTCTCGGTCGTCGCCTCGACCGAGGGCGGCATGGATATCGAAGACGTCGCTCACTCGACGCCCGAGAAGATCCACACCTTCACCATCGACCCGGCGACGGGCGTGTGGCCGACCCACCAGCGCGCCCTGGCCAAGGCCCTGGGCCTGACCGGCGGCCTGGCCAAGGAAGCCGCCGCGCTGCTGACCCAGCTCTATACGGCGTTCATGGCCAAGGACATGGCGATGCTGGAGATCAACCCGCTGATCGTGACGGCGGATGATCACCTGCGCGTCCTCGACGCCAAGCTGTCGTTCGACGGCAACAGCCTGTTCCGCCACCCGGACATCAAGGCGCTGCGCGACGAGAGCGAAGAAGATCCCAAGGAAATCGAAGCCTCGAAGTACGACCTGGCCTATATCGCCCTCGACGGCGAAATCGGCTGCATGGTCAACGGCGCTGGTCTGGCCATGGCCACCATGGACATCATCAAGCTGTACGGCGCCGAGCCGGCCAACTTCCTCGATGTCGGCGGCGGCGCCAGCAAGGAGAAGGTCACTGCGGCCTTCAAGATCATCACCGCCGATCCGGCCGTGAAGGGCATCCTGGTCAACATCTTCGGCGGCATCATGCGCTGCGACATCATCGCGGAAGGCGTCATCGCCGCTGTGAAGGAAGTCGGTCTGAAGGTTCCGCTGGTTGTCCGTCTGGAAGGCACCAACGTCGAACTCGGCAAGAAAATCATCTCGGAAAGCGGCCTGAACGTCATCGCCGCCAACGATCTGTCTGACGGCGCCGAGAAGATCGTCGCCGCTGTGAAGGGCGCCCGCTAAATGTCGGTTCTGATCGGTTCCCACACCAAGGTCATCTGCCAGGGCATCACCGGCGCTCAAGGCACGTTCCACACCGAGCAGGCCATCGCGTACGGCACGCAGATGGTCGGCGGCGTCACCCCGGGCAAGGGCGGTCAAACGCACATCGGCCTGCCGGTGTTCGACACCGTCGCCGAAGCCAAGGACCGCACCGGCGCCGACGCCTCGGTGATCTACGTCCCGCCGCCCTTCGCGGCCGACTCGATCCTGGAGGCCATCGAAGCCGAGATCCCGCTGATCGTCTGCATCACCGAGGGCATCCCGGTGCTGGACATGGTCAAGGTCAAGAAGGCGCTGCAAGGCTCCAAGTCGCGCCTGATCGGGCCGAACTGCCCGGGCGTCCTGACGCCCAAGCAGTGCAAGATCGGCATCATGCCGGGCTCGATCTTCTCGGAAGGCTCGGTCGGCGTCGTGTCGCGCTCGGGCACCCTGACCTACGAAGCCGTGTTCCAGACGACGAACGCAGGCCTGGGCCAGACCACGGCTGTCGGCATCGGCGGTGACCCGGTCAAGGGCACCGAGTTCATCGACGTCCTGGAAATGTTCCTGGCCGACGAAGCCACCAAGTCGATCGTCATGATCGGTGAAATCGGCGGCTCGGCCGAAGAAGAAGCGGCCCAGTTCCTGAAGGACGAAGCCAAGCGCGGCCGCAAGAAGCCGATGGTCGGCTTCATCGCCGGTCGTACGGCTCCTCCCGGCCGTCACATGGGCCACGCCGGCGCCATCGTGTCGGGCGGCAAGGGCGGCGCCGAGGACAAGATCGCGGCGATGGAGGATGCGGGCATCCGCGTCTCGCCGTCGCCGGCCAAGCTGGGCGAGACCCTGCTGGAAGTCCTGAAGGGCTAAACTAGACACCGAGACCCCGCCTCGCGCGGGGCCCAGGTTTTTTGCGACCGCCAGTCGACGATCCGAAAAAATCACCTGGGCCCCCGCTTAGCGACGGGCGCCCGGGTGATTGAGAGACTATATTTACGGGCTGTGCGGTAGCGCTCCCCGTAAGCAGCGGATCTGAAGGCGACAAATCCATGGCGGACGACGCAGGCATCATCAACCAGGTCTTGACCGAGACCAGCTTCCTCTACGGCGCCAATGCGGCGTTCGTTGAGGACCTCTACGCCCAGTGGGCGGAGAACCCCGGATCGGTCGAGCCCTCGTGGAACGCCTTCTTCGCCAGCCTGCAGGAACAGGCCGACCAGGTTAAGCGCGCCGCGCAAGACCCGGCCTGGACTCCCAAGAAGGTCCCGACCGTCCGTCCCGACTGGTTGTCGGCCCTGGACGGCCAGTGGGCCACCGTGGCCCCCGCCATTGAAGCCAAGGTCTCCAAGGCCATCGAGGCCAAGGCCCCCGGCGCCAACGCCGAGGCCGTCCGCGCCGCCACGCTGGACAGCCTGCGCGCCATCATGATGATCCGCGCCTACCGCGTGCGCGGGCATCTGGCCGCCAATCTCGACCCGCTGGGCCTGGATCCGCCGAAGGACGCCACCGAGCTGGATCCGGCTTCCTACGGCTTCTCGGAAGCCGACTACGATCGCCCGATCTTCCTTGACTACGTGCTGGGCCTGGAGACGGCGACCGTCCGCGAGATCCTGTCGATCGTCCGCCGCACCTATTGCGGCAATGTCGGCGTCCAGTACATGCATATCTCCGACCCGGCCGAGAAGGCTTGGCTTCAGGAGCGTATCGAAGGCCGCGACAAGGAAATCACCTTCTCCAAGGAGGGCAAGGTCGCCATCCTGAAGAAGCTGATCGAGGCCGAAGGCTTCGAGCGCTTCCTGCACAAGCGGTTCCCCGGCACCAAGCGCTTCGGCCTGGACGGCGGTGAAGCCATGGTTCCGGCCCTGGAACAGATCATCAAGCGCGGCGGCGCCCTGGGCGTGAAGGACATCGTCCTGGGCATGCCGCACCGCGGCCGCCTGAACGTGCTGGCCGCCGTGATGGGCAAGCCCTACCACGTCATCTTCCACGAATTCCAAGGCGGCTCGTCGGTCCCCTCGGACGTCGAGGGCTCGGGCGACGTGAAGTATCACATGGGCGCGTCGTCGGACCGTGAGTTCGACGACAACAAGGTCCACCTGTCGCTGACGGCCAACCCCTCGCACCTGGAAATCGTCAACCCGGTCGTGATCGGCAAGGCCCGCGCCAAGCAGGCTTTCACCCTGCGCGAACAGCCGGATGCGGGCCGCGGCCACGTGCTGCCGCTGCTGCTGCACGGCGACGCGGCCTTCGCCGGCCAGGGCGTCGTGGCCGAGTGCTTCACCCTGTCGGGCCTGAAGGGTTACCGCACGGGCGGCACCATCCACTTCATCGTCAACAACCAGATCGGTTTCACCACCAGCCCGCGCTATTCGCGCAGCTCGCCTTATCCCAGCGATATGGCGCTGATGGTCGAGGCGCCGATCTTCCACGTGAACGGCGACGATCCGGAAGCCGTCGTCTTCGCCGCCAAGGTCGCGACCGAGTACCGCCAGAAGTTCGGCAAGGACGTGGTCATCGACATGGTCTGCTACCGTCGCTTCGGCCACAACGAAGGCGACGATCCGACCATGACGTCGCCGCTGATGTACGCGAAAATCAAGGGGCACCCCTCGACGCGCGAACTCTATTCCAACCGCCTGATCGCCGAGGGCGTGATCTCCCAGGCCGACAGCGACGGCTGGGTCTCGGAGTTCGAGACCTTCCTCGACAAGGAATTCGACGCGGGCAAGGCCTATAAGCCCAACAAGGCTGACTGGCTGGACGGCAAGTGGGCCGGCCTGACCCTGCCGGGTGACGAGGACCGTCGCGGCAAGACCGCTTTCCCGGAAACGCGCCTGCGCGAACTGGGCCGTCAGATCACCACGATCCCCGAGCGCATCGACGCCCACAAGACCGTTCGCCGCGCCATCGAGAACCGTCGCGACGCGTTCGAAAAGGGCGAGGGCATCGACTGGGGCGCGGCCGAGCACCTGGCCTTCGCCACCCTGCTCGACGAGGGCATTCCGGTTCGCCTGTCGGGCCAGGACTCGGTGCGCGGCACCTTCACCCAGCGCCATTCGGACATCATCGATCAGAAGACCGAAGAGCATTACACGCCGCTGAACAACATCCGCGCGGGTCAGGCCCACTACGAGGTGATCGACTCGGCGCTGTCGGAAGAGGCGGTGCTAGGCTTCGAATACGGCTTCTCGCTGGCCGACCCGAACACCCTGACCCTGTGGGAAGGCCAATTCGGCGACTTCGTGAACGGCGCCCAAGTGGTCATCGACCAGTTTATCAGCTCGGGCGAGCGCAAGTGGTTGCGGATGAGCGGTCTCGTGATGCTGCTGCCGCACGGCTATGAGGGCCAGGGCCCCGAGCACAGCTCGGCGCGCCTCGAGCGCTTCCTGCAGTCGTGCGCGGAAGACAACATGCAGGTCGTCAACTGCACGACGCCGGCCAACTACTTCCACGCCCTGCGTCGCCAGATGCACCGCGAATTCCGCAAGCCGCTGATCGTCATGGCGCCCAAGAGCCTGCTGCGCCACAAGCGCGCTGTCTCGAACCTGTCGGACTTCACCGAGGGCTCGACCTTCCACCGCGTGATGGTGGACGGCGCGGAGGCCGGTTGCGACGTGGGTGGGATTACGCTGAAGAGCGACGATCAGATCAAGCGCGTCATCGTCTGCTCGGGCAAGGTCTACTTCGACCTCGTCGACCAGCGCGCGAAGCTCGGCCGTGACGACGTCTATCTGCTGCGCCTGGAACAGTTCTATCCGTGGCCGATGAAGTCGCTGATGAACGTGTTGGGCCGGTTCAAGAACGCCGATCTGATCTGGTGTCAGGAAGAGCCCAAGAACATGGGTGGCTGGACGTTTGTCGACCCGTGGCTGGAGCTGACGCTGGACAAGCTGGATATCAAGGCCAAGCGCGCCAAGTACGTGGGCCGCCCGGCCTCGGCTTCGACGGCCGCCGGCCTGATGAGCCGCCACCTGAAAGAGCTTGAAACCTTCCTCAACGAGGCCTTCGCGTAAGCGAGAGCCCCGTTACCCAAGAAACCCGCCGGACCAAGCAAGAGAGACTCGGAAAGCCCCATGGCCGACATCAATACACCCGCCCTCGGCGAATCCGTCACCGAAGCCACGGTGGCGCGCTGGACCAAGAAGGTCGGTGAGGCCGTGAAGAAGGACGAGATCCTCGTCGAGCTGGAAACCGACAAGGTTTCGCTGGAAGTGGCCTCTCCCGCCGACGGTGTGCTCTCGGCCATCGGCGCCGAGGAAGGCGCGACGGTTGTTCCGGGCACTGTCCTGGGCGTGGTTAGCGAAGGCGCTGCGGCGGCGGCCGCTCCCGCCGCTCCGAAGACCGCTGAAGCGCCGAAGCCGGCCCCGGCTCCGGCCGCCGCCCCGGCGCCCGCTCCCGTGGCCGCAGCTCCCGCTGCTGCTCCGGTCAGCCCGGCCCCGGCCCGCATCGCCGCCGAAACGGGCCTTGACCTGTCGAAGGTCGCCGGCACCGGCAAGGACGGCCGCGTGACCAAGGGCGACGCCCTGGCCGCCCTGGAAGCCCGCGCGGCCGCCCCGGCTCCGGCCGCCGCTGCGGCCGCGCCGCGCGCCCTGCACGAGCGCGAAGAGCGCGTGAAGATGACGCGCCTGCGTCAGACGATCGCCCGCCGCCTGAAGGAAGCCCAGAACACCGCCGCCATGCTGACGACCTTCAACGAGGTCGACATGAGCGCCGTGATGGCCCTGCGCGCCCAGTACAAGGACGTCTTCGAAAAGCAGCACGGCGTGAAGCTGGGCTTCATGTCGTTCTTCGTGAAGGCCTGCGTGGCCGCTCTGAAGGCGATTCCGGACGTCAACGCCGAGATCGACGGCCAGGACGTCATCTACAAGAACCACTATGACATCGGCGTCGCCGTCGGCACCGACAAGGGTCTGGTGGTTCCGGTCGTCCGTGACGCCGACGCCCTGAACCTAGCCGGCATCGAAAAGACCATCGGCGACCTCGGCAAGCGCGCCCGCAACGGCCAACTCGCCATCGAGGACATGCAAGGCGGCACCTTCACGATCACCAACGGCGGCATCTACGGCTCGCTGATGTCGACCCCGATCCTGAACGCGCCGCAGTCGGGCATCCTGGGCATGCACGCCATCAAGGAACGCGCGATGGTCATCAACGGCAAGATCGAGATCCGCCCGATGATGTATCTGGCCTTGTCCTACGATCACCGCATCGTCGACGGCGCCGGCGCCGTGACCTTCCTCGTCAAGGTCAAGGAAGCCATCGAAGACCCGCAGCGCCTGCTGCTGGAGCTCTAAGCTTCACAAGAAGCTTCAAAGGCTTCTTTGCATTCGCGGCCCCGGCGTCCTACGTCGGGGCCGTTCGCATTTCTGGGATCGCGCACGATGGCCAAGGACACGCTCTATCTGCTCAAGCCGCACTTCGAGAAGGAGGGCACCGAGCGCTTCTGCCCCGACTGCGCGATGATGGAGGGGTATCTGGCGACCTATCCAGCGCTGCGAGAGACGTTGGAAATCGTCTATGTGGACTACGCTCGGCCGCGCGCTGCGCTGGTCGAACGTCTCGGCGAGGATCACCAGAACGCGCCGACCCTGATCCTTGCGCAGGTGGATCAAGGCGCGGGTCCGCACGGCGAACTCCAGGCGTTCAACGGCCTGTCGTTCCTAACCGACGCCCGCCCGATCACCCGCTATCTGGCGGCGGCGCATAGTCTGGCCGCGCCGCTCTAGTTTTCTGTTTTCGCCCCCCTTTTGCGGGAAGCCGTTTCCCATTTTTTCGCACGGCTCGCTAGCGGCTAGCGCTCAGCACCGCCGAGGCCAGCGCCGCGTAGTCGCGGTTGAAGTGGTGGTCGCCGGGGAGGCGGACCTTGGCGGCTGCGGAGTCGGGCAAGGTGGGGCAGATGTCGTCCTCCTCCTGGTCGCCATAGACGCAAGTGATCCTCATGTCGGACAGCGCTGTGATCGCCGGGCGAACTGCGAAGGAGTCCGACGCCGCCAAGTCTAGCCAACTGACCGGATGAAACTGCAGGTCTCCGTGAGGGCCTGTTCCGATCAGCACCAGGCGACGGACATGGCGGCGTACCTCGGGCGGCAGGTGCGGCACGATCGCGGGCAGGGCGTCGGCCCCGAACGAATAACCGATCAACACGACCTCCCGCCGGCCCCACCGCGCCCGATAGTTGTCCAGCAGCAAGGCCAGGTCCTGGGCTGCGCTTGCCGCAGATCGCCGGGTGCGGAAATAGGCGAGGGAATCAACGCCCACCGTCGGCACGCCGTGGTCAGCCAGATGTTGGGCGACCTCCTGGTCTATGGCGCGCCAACCGCCGTCACCTGAATAGAATACGGCCAGAACGTCACCCGTCTTTGCGCTGGGAATCGGGATCTGAACAGCCGCTGGCGCAGGCGTCCCGCCAGCGCTCAGAACGGCGGCTGCGAGCGGCGCGACAAGTGCGGAGAGAAGGCGCAAGCGTGAGACCATAGCTCTATGACGACGCCGATGCATCACGACCCTCAAGCCAGCGATCGTCGCGCTTGGGACCTCGATCGCGACAGCCGGTCGCACTCAGGTTGGAAACGTCTCCATTCTCCTTGATTTTCAAGGCCGCGCGCGTCGAAAGCGGGTTCCGTTTTGGCCTGGTTCCCTCTAAGGAACACGCGCCTCCAGAGGTCTGACAAAGTGGCCGGCGGGGCCCCATATTTGTCCGGCGCCGCTTCCGGCGCGTCCTGAAGGCGATACACCCATGGCTCAGTACGACGTCGTCATCATCGGTGGCGGTCCTGGTGGCTACAATGCGGCGATCCGCGCCGGCCAGCTGGGCCTGAAGGTCGCGATCGTCGAAGGCCGCGGCAAGCTGGGCGGCACCTGCCTCAACGTCGGCTGCATGCCCTCGAAGGCCCTGCTGCACGCCTCGGAACTGTACGCCGCCGCGACGGGTCCTGAGTTCGCCAAGCTGGGCATCGAGGTGAAGCCCAAGCTGAACCTGCCTCAGATGATGGCCCAGAAGGCCGAGAGCGTCGAAGCCCTGACCAAGGGCGTCGAATTCCTGATGAAGAAGAACAAGGTCGACTACGTGAAGGGCTGGGGCCGCATCGACGGCGTCGGCAAGGTCGTGGTCAAGGCCGAGGACGGTTCAGAAACCACCCTCGAAACCAAGAACATCGTCATCGCCACGGGCTCGGAACCCACCCCGCTGCCGGGCGTGACCGTCGACAACAAGCGCATCATCGACTCCACCGGCGCCCTGTCGCTGCCGGAAGTGCCAAAGCACCTCGTCGTCGTCGGCGCCGGCGTCATCGGCCTGGAGCTGGGCTCCGTCTGGAAGCGCCTGGGCGCGGAAGTCACCGTGGTCGAGTACCTGGATCGCATCCTGCCGGGCACCGACACCGAAGTGGCCAACGCCTTCCAGAAGATCCTGGTCAAGCAGGGCTTCAAGTTCCAGCTGGGCGCCAAGGTCACCGGCGCTGCCGCTTCGGCCAAGGGCGTGAAGCTGAGCTTCGAGCCGGTCGCCGGCGGCGAGGCCCAGGCGATCGAGGCCGACTATGTGCTGGTCGCCATCGGTCGCCGCCCGTACACCCAAGGCCTGGGCCTGGAGACGGTCGGCGTCACGCCGGACAAGCGCGGCATGATCGCCAACGACCACTTCAAGACCGGCGTCGACGGCGTTTGGGTGATCGGCGACGTGACCTCGGGTCCGATGTTGGCCCACAAGGCCGAGGACGAGGGCGTCGCCTGCATCGAGATGATCGCGGGCAAGGCCGGTCATGTGAACTACGGCATCATCCCGGGCGTCGTTTACACGAGCCCCGAAGTGGCCACGGTCGGTCAGACCGAAGACGATCTAAAGGCGGCGGGCGTCGCCTACAAGGTCGGCAAGTTCCCGTTCCTGGCCAACAGCCGCGCCAAGATCAACCACGAGACCGACGGCTTCGTGAAGGTGTTGGCCGACGCCAAGACCGACCGCATCCTGGGCGTCCATATGGTCGGTCCGAACGTGGGCGACATGATCGCTGAGTACTGCGTGGCCATGGAGTTCGGCGGCGCGTCGGAAGACGTGGCCCGCACCTGCCACCCACACCCGACCCGTTCGGAAGCCTTGCGCCAGGCGGCCATGGGTGTCGAAGGCTGGACGATGCAGGCCTAAGGGCCGCTCTCATCGCGCATTGAGGGCGGGGTTTCGCGAGGCGAAACCCCGCCTTTTTTGTCTCTGCGTCGCAGCGCGCTTGAACGAAAAAAGGCCCCGCCTTGAGGGAAGGCGGGGCCAATCTGCTTTCGGGGAGGGACCCCGCCGAGGGAGAGGCGGGGCTTACGCGGTACTGAAGCGGCTTAGAACTCTTCCCAGTCGTCGGCCGAGGCGGCCGGCGCGGCTGAGCTCTTGGCGAAGCTGGCCAGCTTGGCCTGGGCGGCGGCGACGGGGTTGGCGCCCGGGCGGCTGGTGGCGCTGGCTAGGGCCGGGCCCTTCGCGACGGGCGCGGGCGTCGGGGCGCGGGCCGCAGGCGGCGGGGCAGTGGGGCGGCTGGCGCGCTTTGAGCCGCCGGCGACCGCCATGCTCGCCGAGCCCTGCACGCGGAACTTCGAGATCATCTGCATCAGATTGCCCGCTTCGCTCTTCAGCGCGTGCGAGGCGGCGGTCGACTGCTCGACCATGGCCGCGTTCTGCTGGACGGTCTGGTCCATCTGATTGACGGCGGCGTTGACCTGGTTGAGGCCGGTGGCCTGTTCCTGGCCCGACGCGGCGATTTCGCTGACCAGGGCGTCGATCTCGCCGACCTTGGTGACGATGGCCTCCAGGGCCTCGCCGGTCTGGCCGACCATCGACACGCCTTGATTGACCTGCTGCGACGAGGTGGAGATCAGGGTCTTGATCTCCTTGGCGGCGTCGGCCGAGCGCTGGGCCAGGGCCCGCACTTCCTGAGCGACGACTGCGAAGCCGCGGCCGGCTTCACCCGCGCGGGCGGCCTCGACCCCGGCGTTCAGCGCCAGGAGATTGGTCTGGAAGGCGATCTCGTCGATGACGCCGATGATCTGGCTGATCGACTGCGACGACTTCTCGATCTGATTCATGGCGTCGACGGCGTTGCGGACCACGACGCTGGAGCGCTCGGCGTCGCCACGGGTCGAGCCGACCACCTTGCTGGCTTCCAGGGCGCCGGCCGACGAACGCTTCACGGTGGCGGTGATCTCGTCCAGGGCGGCGGCGGTTTCTTCCAGGCTCGCGGCCTGCTGCTCGCTGCGGCGCGACAGGTCGTCGGCGGCCGAGGCGATCTCGTCCGAGCCCGCGCCGATGCTGCTGGCGGCGTGGACGATGGTGCCCATGGCCTCTTCCAACTGGGCGATCGCGCCGTTGAAGTCGTTCTGCAGGCGCTTGTAGGCCTCGGGGAACTGCTGATCCAGGCGATAGGTCAGGTCGCCGTCCGACAGGCGGGCCAGACCGCCGGCGATGGCCTCCATGACGAAGGCCTGCTCTTTGGCGGCGGCTTCGGCCATCTCCTGGTTTCGGCGACGCTCGGCCTCGGTCTCGGCGCTGGCGCGCTGCTGAGCGGCCTCGGCGGTGCGCAGGGCCACGGCGTTGTCCTTGAACACCTGGACAGAGCGGGCCATGGCGCCGACCTCGTCCTTGCGGTCCGCGCCGCGCACCTCGACGTCGACCGAACCCTGGGCCAGGATGTCCATGGTCTTGGCTGTGGCGATCAGCGGGGCCGCGATCTTCTTGGAGCCGATCCATAGCGCGAACAGCATGGCCGAACCTGCCGCGATCAGCCCGAACAGGATCGAGAACATCGTCCCCGCAGCGGCCTGCTTCGAGGCCTTGTCCACCATCGCCCGGGTTTCGTCGTTGTGACTGTTGGTGAACTTGGTGACGTCCTTGCTCAAAGCGGCGATGTCGGGATCGATCACCGCCATGACCATGATCGCGGCCTCGTCGGCGTCCTGCAGGCCCAGGTCCGCGCCCTGGCGGGCGCTGGTGTAGATCTTTTCCAGACGGGCGCTGAAGTCCGCGACCATCTTGGCTGAAGCCGGCTCGACCTTCTTGATTTCCGCCAACTGTTCCTTGGCTTCCTTGTAGGCCGCGTCGATCTCGTGACTGGCCTGCTGGGCTTCTGACGACGTTCCCGCGTTGGCCACAGAACGATACGAGGCGTAGCCCAGCGCCATCAGGCGTCGATTGAAGCGCGATGAGGCCAGCTCGGCGGGCGCGCGCTCGTGGACGAGCACCTTGGTATTGGCCTCGATCTTACGCGCCTGCATGGCGTTCATGCCGACGATCGCCAGGGCGATGACGGTCAGGACGACGGCCGGCAGGGCGACCTTTGTTGAGATTTTCAGGTCGTCGAACTTCATGGGAACCTCGTCGGCGAACGGTCGCGGCACGGAAAATCGTACTTTTCTCAAACCCCAGAACGCCTTGACGCGGTAAAATCGCGGTTAACGGCGGGGTGCAGGATGGCTTGGGTGACAGTCTGCCGCACCCGAATTGGGCTTTCGCACAACCCGTGCGGGCGCTATTCGCGCCGGGCGTCAGCCTTTGGGTGGGCCGCCTGATACGCAGCGAGTAAGCTGGCGGCGTCGACCTGCGTGTAGCGTTGGGTGGTCGACAGCGACGCGTGACCCAGGAGGTCCTGGATCGCTCGCAAATCGGCGCCTGCGCCCAGCAGATGGGTGGCGAAGGCGTGCCGGAAGGCGTGGGGGGTGACCCGGTCCGAGAGCCCCAGCCGGCCGCGAAGGCTCTGAACAAGGGCCTGCACATGGCGGGGCGACAAAGGACCGCCCCGCTTGGCGCGAAACAGCGCGTCGTTCGGCGTCAGGGCGAACGGCAGCGCGTCGAGATAGAGATCGATGGCGTCGCGAACCGCGTCCAGCATAGGCACGATACGGACCTTGCCGCCCTTGCCCAAGATACGCAGCGTGGCGCCAAGAGGAGCGTCGGCCTTGCGGAGCGACAGCGCCTCGCTGATGCGAAGGCCGCCGCCCCAAAGCAGGGTCAGCACCGCTTCGTCGCGAGCGGTCTCCCAAGGTTTGCGCTCGGTGTCCTCGGCGGCCTCGGCGATCAGGTCGCGGGCCTGATCTTCGGAAACGGGTCTGGGCAAGCCAACCTTGAGACGCGGGCCCCGCACGAGATCGATGGCGGCGTTGGCCACGCCATGGCGCTGGTCGAGATAGTGGTGGAAGGCGCGAATGGACGACAACGCCTGCGACAGCGAGCGCGGCGCCAGTGCGTTTTCGCCCTGACGACGGAAGGCCAGATAGCCGCGAAGATCCGCCGTCGAGACCTCGCCCATCGCCGAAAGGCTCAGCGCCTCGCCGCGATGGGCTTCCAGAAAGTTCAGATAGGCCAGGACATTGTCGCCATAGGCCCGCACCGTGCGCGGCGAGGCCCGGCGCTCCAGCGTCAGGTGGTCCAGCCAGGCGACATAGGCCTGGCGGGCGCTCACAGGACCGGCCAGCGTTCGGCCGTGCGCTCCACGACGCGGGCCAGGAAGTTGACCAGCTCTGTGCCCATGTCGGGCGTGAAGCCCTCCGGGTCGGTCGAGCCAAAGGCGATCAGCGCCTCGCGACGGGGCTCCCATATCGCCATGCGGACCAGCGCCATGCTGCGGATCGTGTCGGCCTTGTCGTCGAACAGCGGCAGGGCCGGCGCGAAAAAGCCCATCCGGGCGATCGGCGCGTCGCCCAGCAGCATGTCCACCTGGCTCTCGGCCAGCGCGCGCCAGCCCGCCGGGACGCGGTGAGGCCCTTCCAGGGCGATCACGCCGGCGGCGTGGCCAAAGCGCAGCTGGGCCATCTCGTCGACCCGCCGGGCGAGGTCGGAATGGTTCCGGGCGTCGAGCATGTCGATCACCGCCGCGTGGGTCTGGGCCTGGGCCGAGTAGTTGGCGCGGGCGTTCGCCTCGATGGCCTGGCGCACGGTCGCCTCGCGGCGGTGTGCGGCCGCAGCCCGAGCCAGGGCCCGCGGCCCGAAATCGACGACATTGGCGGCGTCGACCCGCAGGCCCAGTTCGCCCAGCAGGCTCTCGTCCTGGCGGAGGAACTCCGGCTCGGTCCGGAGGAAATCGCGGACGCTCTCAGGATCCACGACCGTCGTCTTGGTCGCTCGCGTCGCGTCGCTCATCTCGTCCCCACCGGCTTTGCACCAAACTGGCCCCGATGAAGCGGCAAGACGGTTAACACCCGCTTGATGACCCGTCGTCGGCGGGTCTCGACCTGGGGACGGTTTCGCGGCAGAAGCTCACGCCATGCCGCGCATTGCTTCCGTCCTGCTGCCGATGCCGTTGCCGGAGGCCTTTGACTACGCCGAGCCGGAGGGCCTTGAGCTGGCCGTCGGCGATCATGTCACCGTGCCGCTCGGGCCGCGCGTGATCCGGGGGGTGGTCACAGCCCTGCGAGACGGGACGGGCGGCAACCGGCCGCTGAAGATGGTGCAGGGCAAGGTCGACGATCCGCCGCTGCCGCCGGGTGTCCTGACCTTCGTCGAATGGGCGGCGCGCTATTCGGTCGACGTGCCCGGCTGGCCCCTGGCCATGGCCCTGCGCGGCCTGCGCCATCCACCGCCCAAGCCCGACAAGGTGCTGGTCCTGACCGGCGTCCAGCCCGCCCGCGTGACCCCGGCGCGGCTCAAGGTGATGGCGGCTGCGGAGGGGGCCAAGCTCTCCGGCTCAGCCCTGGCGTCCGCGGCGGGCGTCTCGGCGGGCGTGGTCAAGGGGCTGGTCGACGACGGCGTGCTCGCGGTCGATTTCGTCGAACCCGAACGCGGACTGCCGCAGCCTGACCTGTCCCTTCCGGCTCGCGCCTTGAACCCGGGCCAGGCCGCCTGTGTCGAGGTCCTCAAGGACATGCTGAACACCGGCGGCTTCCAGGCGGCGCTGCTGGACGGCGTGACCGGCTCGGGTAAGACCGAGGTCTATCTCGAGGCCGTGGCCGAGGCGCTGAGGGACCCCGAGGCGCAGGTCCTGGTTCTGCTGCCCGAGATCGCCCTGACTCAGGCGGTGATGGCCCGTTTCGAGCAGCGGTTTGGCGCGGTCCCGGCCGAGTGGCACTCCGGGGTCTCGCCGCCGCGTCGCCGGCAGGTGTGGGAGGCGGTGGCGGGCGGGAATGCGCGCATCGTGGTCGGCGCCCGTTCGGCGTTGTTCCTGCCGTTCCGCAAGCTACGCCTGATCGTCGTCGACGAGGAGCACGACAGCTCGTTCAAGCAGGAAGAAGGCTTTATCTACCAGGCCCGGGACCTTGCGGTGGCGCGCGCCAAGATCGAGGGCGCCAGCGTCCTGTTGGCCTCCGCCACGCCGTCGCTGGAGAGCCTCTACAACGCCCAGACCGGTCGCTATCGCTGGCTTCGCCTGTCCGCGCGACACGGCGCGGCGCAGTTGCCAGACATCGGCCTGATCGACATGCGCCAGACCCCGCCCGAGCCCGGGCGCTGGCTGTCGCCGCCTCTGATCAAGGCCATGGCCGTCACGCTGCAACGCGGCGAGCAGGCCATGCTGTTCCTGAACCGGCGCGGCTATGCGCCGCTCGTGCTGTGCAAGGCCTGCGGCGAGAAGATGAAGTCGCCCGACACGGACAGCTGGCTGGTCGAGCACCGCTACACCGGTCGTCTGGTCTGTCATTTGACCGGTTTCTCGATGAAGAAGCCCGAGGCCTGCCCGCACTGCGGCGCCAAGGACTCGCTGGTCTCGATCGGTCCGGGGGTCGAGCGGGTCGAGGAGGAGGCGCGGCACATCTTTCCGGACGCCCGCGTGGCGGTGTTCTCCTCGGATACGGTGATGGACGCTGAGGGCGCCAAGGCGCTGGTGTCCAGCATGGCGGCGGGGGAGATCGATATCCTGGTGGCGACGCAGGCGGCTGCCAAGGGGCACAACTTCCCGAACCTGACTTTGGTGGGCGTGGTCGACGCCGACCTGTCGTTGCGTGGCGGCGACCTGCGGGCCGGGGAGCGGACTTTCCAGCTTCTCGCGCAGGCGGCGGGCCGGGCCGGGCGGCATGAGAAGCCCGGGCGGGCGCTGTTGCAGACCTATGCGCCGGATCATGCCGTGATGCGCGCCCTGGCGGCGCAGGATCGCGACGCCTTTGTCGAGGCCGAGATGGCGATGCGCGAGGACGCCGGCCTGCCGCCCTTCGGCCGCCTGGCGGCGGTGATCGCCTCGGGACCGGACGGCGCGGCGCTGGACGCCTATGTCGAGGCGCTGGCGGCGGTGATTCCCAACGCCGAGGGTGTCGAGGTGTTCGGCCCCGCCGACGCGCCGCTGGCTCTGGTGCGCGGCCGACGCCGTAAGCGGTTCCTGGTCCGGGCTGAGCGCGGTGTCGATCTCCAGGGATTCATGGCGGCGTGGCGTGCGCGGGCCAGGATCCCGAATTCGGTCCGCGTGGTGATCGACGTCGATCCGTACTCGTTTCTCTGAGCAGGCCGCATAGAAAGAAGCCCCCGGAGTGAGACACTCCGGGGGCCTTTTCTGGCTGCGGATCCTTCCGGATCGCGGCGCTAGGGCTGTTTTTTGGCGTCGCGTCTGCGCGACAGCATGTTCAGGCCCTCGACCCCGGCCGAGAAGGCCATGGCCGTGTAGATGTAGCCCTTTGGCACGTGGGCTCCGAAGCCTTCGGCGATCAGCACGGTGCCGATCATCAGCAGGAAGCCCAGGGCCAGCATGACCACGGTCGGGTTGGCGTTGATGAAGTTGGCCAGCGGATCGGCGGCCAGCAGCATCACCGTCACCGCGACCAGAACGGCGATGACCATGATCGGCAGGTGATCGGTCATGCCCACGGCGGTCAGGATCGAGTCGATCGAGAACACCAGGTCCAGCAGGATGATCTGGAAGATCGCCGAGCCGACATTGTTGATCACGACCGCGGTCTTGTCCTTCTCGAGCACGTCGTCGCTCTTGCCCGGATCCACCGCGTGGTGGATTTCCTTGGTCGCCTTCCAGATCAGGAAGACACCACCGGCGATCAGGATCAGATCGCGCCAGGAGAAGGCCGTCTCGAAGCCGGGTTCGCCATGCGATCCGACGGGTCCGCTGATTCCAAGGTCGAAGACCGGCGCGGTCAGGCCGACGATAAAGGCGATCGTCGACAGCAGGATCAGGCGCATGATCAGCGCCAGAGAGATACCGATCCGACGGACCTTCTGCCGATGCTCTTCGGGCAGCTTGTTGGACAGGATCGAGATGAAGATCAGATTGTCGATGCCCAGCACCACCTCCATCACGACGAGCGTGACGAGGGCGGCCCACGCGGCTGGATCAGCGGCAAGGCTAAGGATTTCGTTCATGGGTTCCCAATAGGGTTCTGGCTCCGCGCCTCCCCGCACGGAACCGTGAGAGGGACCAAATGGGGGACGAACGCCCTGCTTGTCGAGGCCTCGTGTTTCGAAAAGCGACGCCGGAGGACGATTCATGCCCGACGCCGCGCATATAAGGCCGCTTACAGCCCTTCGCTTCTTCGCCGCGTTCTGGGTGGTGCTCTACCACTACTGGCCCAATCTCGATGTCGGCTTCACCCCGGCGATCGCGTCCAAGGGCTATCTCGGCGTCGAGGCGTTTTTCGTCCTGTCGGGCTTCATTCTCTGTCACGTCTATCTGAGCGGCTTCGGCGAGGGGCGCTTTCGCTATGGCGACTTCCTCTGGAACCGTCTGGCGAGGGTCTATCCGCTCCATCTGGCGACGCTGGTCGGCGTCGGCGCCATGGCTTTGGCCGCGACCCTGGCCGGTCTCGCCGTTGACCCCAACATCCTGTCCTGGCCGTCGCTGCCGGCGAATCTGCTGCTGGTCCACGCCTGGGGCTTCGCGCCCGTTGCAGGCTGGAATCACGCCTCGTGGTCGATCTCGGCGGAGTGGTTCGCCTATCTGACCTTCCCGGTCTTCGCCTTCGCCGCCTGGCGGCTGCGCGAGCGGCCAGTGGCCGCCGTACTCGGCGCCTTGGCCCTGATCGCCGTGATTTATCCGCTGTTCCAGGCGCTAGCGGGCTTCTCCCTGACCGAAGCCACCATCCGCTGGGGGGCGCTGCGGATCGTGCCGTGCTTCGCCTACGGCTGCGCGCTCCATGCCTTGTGGCGTTCGGGGCGTTTCCCAGCGCGCCTGGCGGGGCCCGGCGCTGCGGCGCTGGGCTTGGCGACTCTGCTCGCCATTCACGCTGGCGCCCCGGATTTGGGCATCGTCATGCTTCTGGGGGGGCTGATCTTCATGCTCGCCAGCCTCGCTTCGGCGGGTTCGCGTTTCGCATCGCAGAAGATCTTCGTCTATCTCGGTGAGATCAGCTACTCGACCTATATGATCTGCATCCCCTGGAAGATCCTGGCGATCAATGCGGCGACAAAGATCCTGAATATCGATAGCGACAAGTTGCCGCTGCTCGTCTGGCTGGTGATTGTCGCCGCGCTGGTCCCGCTGTCGGCGATTTCGTTCCATATCATTGAGAATCCGTGCCGCGAGCGTATGAAAGCTTGGGCGGCGGCATGGCGAAGCCGGCGTCTCGCGGTGGCGGGCGCCTGATAAATACTCTTTTCACCAATCGCCTGTAGGGTTATCCCTTCACCCAGTGACGCGGGGGAGTACCCACAGCATGACGAAACGGACGAGGACCCTTCTGGGTTCCCTGGCCGCCGCCGCCATGATCAGCCTTGTGCCGGTTTCCGGCGCGAACGCTGACGGCTATTGGCAGTGCGTGCCGTTCGCGCGTCTGATGTCGGGTATCCAGATTTTCGGTGACGCCCGCACCTGGTGGGGCCAAGCCGCCGGCAAGTACGACACCGGGTCGACCCCCAAGATTGGCTCGGTCCTTTCCTTCAAGCCCACCGCCCGCATGAATCTTGGCCACGTGGCCTTCGTCAGCCAGGTGCTGACCGATCGCGTCATTCAGGTCACCCACGCCAACTGGTCCGTGATCGAAGGCGATCGCGGTCAGATCGAAAAGGACGTCACCGTCGTCGACGTCTCGCCCAACGGTGACTGGACGCAGGTGAAGGTCTGGTACGATCCGATCCGCGACCTTGGCACCACGGTCTACCCGACGAACGGTTTCATCTATCAGGACGCCCAGGCGATGAAGATCGCCGTGGCCACCAGCAAGATCGCCCTGGCCCAGAACGCCGTGGTCTCGGCCGCCAAGTCCGCCGCCAACCAGGTGGCCGCCTCGGTCCGCGCCTCTCCGCTGGACATCATCAGCCAGGCCGCCGACTCGACCGACCGCATCGCGGCGCTGATCGAAGCCGCCACCGGCGGTGGTTCGCCCTCGAGCGACACCAGCAATAAGCCGAACGCACCGCGCTAAGCCGGGGCGAACACGCTCGGCCTCGGCGCGCGGCTCCACCTCCAGCGAGGCGGTGGCTGCGACTTTCTGTCGCGATTTGAACGGTTGATTAAGGCTGTTCTGGCACGGTGAACGCCGCTTTCGCGTAATCCCGTCCCTTCGAGCGTTCCGTCACCGAACGATGCCATCCGCCGCGTCCACACGACCGAGCCTGGTCCGTAGCGTCCACCCTTCGGTGGTGCGCGAGGTGCTGGAGGCGCACGCCCGTTATCTGAAGGGGGTGCCCAACGGGCGTCGCGCGGGGCTGCAATACGTCAATCTCAGCCATTACGAACTGGACGGCGCGGACCTGCGCGAGGCCGACCTGACCGGGGCCCTGCTGCACGGCGCGTCGCTGCGCGGCGCGCGGCTCAGCGGCGCGACGCTGTACGGGACCGATCTGCGGGATTCGGATCTGCGCGGCGCCGATCTTTCGCGCTGCGACATGCGTGGCGCCTGCCTGCGCGGCGCCAATCTCGGCGGGGCCAACCTCTCCAACTGCGATCTGCGCGAAGGCGTCACGGCCGTGCGGGACGAGGAGAAGGGGCTGCGGATTCTCGACCACGCCCAGCGGGCGGGCGAGCTGGATTACGCGCTTCTGCAAGGCGCGAACCTCAACGGCGCTCAGATGTCCGGCGCCTTCGCGCGTCAGGCCGACTTCCGGGACGCGGATCTCTCGAATGTCTCCCTGCAGGGCGCGAAGCTCAACAACGCCGTGATGGACGGGGCGAACCTCTCCGGCGCCAATCTGCACAACGCCGACCTGTCCAAGGCCTCGCTGCGCCGGGCCGTGCTGGTCGGCGTCGATGTCAGCGGCGCCGACCTGACGGCCGCCGACCTCAGCGAGGTTCTGCGCGCGCCGCCGCCGATCATCTATATAGACGACCTGCCCCTGGGCGAGGTCCTGGAAGCGCACGAACTGTTCTGTAAGTCCGAAGGCCGCGAGGGCAAGATCGCGAATGTTTCCGAGGTCGACTTCCGTCCCCTGCGCCGCCTGAAGAACCGGCGACTGAGCGGCCTGTCGGCCCCCAACGCGGTGTTCTTCGGCATGGACCTGGAGGGCGTACAATTGCAGGGCGCCAATCTCTCGGGCGCGGACCTGCGCGGCGCCAAGCTTCGCGGCGCGGACCTTCGTGGCGCGCGCCTGGTCGGAGCGCAGCTGTGCCGGGCCGACCTGTCTGACGCCAAGCTGGGTCCGCTGAAGATCGACGAGGATCGCGTGATCCGGAGTGATCTGACCCGTGCGGTTCTTCGGGGGGCGAACCTGCGCGGCGCCAGCGCGCCCCGCGCCAGGCTTATCGAGGCCGACCTGTCCGGCGCGAAGCTCGATGGGGCCGACCTGGGCGGCGCTGAACTGCCGACAGGCTTCCGCGTAGTCGCATAGCGGCGCAACTTTTGAGGTTGCTGGCATCCATCGGCGCGCTTGCGCCGTATGGTTTCATGACCCCTCGCCAGGAGCCTGAAACCGCATGATCGTCCTTCGCAAGTTCGTCGCCTACAGCCTGGTCGGCCTGGGAATCTGCGCGGCGGCGACCTCCGCAGTGGCTCAAGGCCGAGCGCCGGACCGCGCGGTGATCGGGATCGCCGCCGTCTATGCGCCGGGCTATCAAGGCGGCGACGACTATCGTCTGATGCCCTTTCCGGTGATCGACGTGGCCTATGGCCGCTTCTTCGCCAGCGGCCGCAAGGGCGTGGGCTATGTCGTGGTCGACGGCCCGGTGGCGAAGGTCAGCGCGGGCGCGACCTATGTGCCCGGCTATCGTCGACGCGATGCGCCGGTCGGCATCGGGCGCCTGGACGGCGGCGCTGGACTGCGGTTGGCAACTGACATGCGACTGGGCGGCGTCCTGGCGTCGCTTGGCGGGACCAAAGTGGTGTCGGGCGATGTCGACGGCGCCCTGCTTGACGCGAACCTGGCCTATCCTGTCCGCGTCTCCGACCGTCTGAGCGTCACGCCTAGCGTCTCGGCGACCTGGGCCGACGCCGAGTACAATCGCGCCTATTTCGGGATCAGCGCGGCGCAGGCCGCCGCCTCGAAGCTGCCGGCCTATCGTCCCGGGGGCGGCGTCAAGGATGTCTCCCTGTCGCTGAACGCCAGCTACCGCCTCACTGACCGGGTCAGCCTGGGCGCGACGGCCAGCCTGAACCGATTGACGGGTGATGCGCGCAAGAGCCCGATCGTCGTCGACCCGACCCAGCCCTCCGCCGTCCTGTCGGCGTCCTACCGCTTCTAGCTTCTAGACCAGCGAGGGCGGAGCGCCCCTGTTTGGCGCTGCACGCAGCATAATCTTCCCAGCGCTCTTGCGGCGCGCGTCAACCTTGGTGTTGATGCCGGATAACCGTGGGAGTTTACGATGTCGCGTCTGTCTTGGATCGCCGCCGCCGGCGCCTTGGCCCTGGCCGGTTTGGGGGGCGCGGCTCACGCTGCGGCGCCGCAGTTCAAGCCGTCCCCGTGTGTGGGCGACTACAAGGACGCCGCGCGGCAGGTGCGTTGCGGGACCCTGATCGTCGACGAGGCGCGCGGCGATCCCAAGAGCCGTCGCATCAAGGTCGCGGTGGCGATCGTCAAGGCCAGCGAGCCCAAGGCCGGCCAGCCGCCGGTCGTCTATCTGCACGGCGGTCCTGGCGGCTCGGCGCTCGGCGGCTTGCCGCGGATGCTCAAGAGCAAGGCGGCCTTGGATTATGTCGCGGTCGACCAGGACTGGATCTTCATCGACCAGCGCGGCGGCGGCCAGTCGGATCCCAACCTCAACTGCCCGGGCGCGAACCTGACCGACGCCGGCCCGCCGAGCGAGAAGGACGCCCAGGCGATCATCGCCTGTCTGAAGGCCTTCCAGGCCAAGGGCGTGAACCTGTCGCGCTACAACGCCGTCGAGGTCGCCAAGGACGTCCAGGACCTGCGCCAGGTGCTGAAGCTGCCGCTGATCGACCTCTTTGGCGGCTCGTACGGCACCCGCATCGAGGCGGCGATCCAGGCCCATACGCCACAGGGCGTCCGCGCGGTGGTGCAGGACTCGCCCTGGCCGCCCGAGGCTGACTGGACCGTTGGCGGCCCGGCCATGGTCTCAAGCTCGATCGATATCGTGATGGCCAAGTGCGCCAAGGTCGCCGAGTGCGCCAAACGCTATCCCGACCTCAAGGCCAAGCTGGCGGTCGTCGCCGAGCGTTGGCTGGCCGGGCCCCAAACGATCAACGGCGAGACCTACACGGCCGATGATCTTGGCGGCTATCTGATGGACGCCAGCTACTTCACCGCCGGCGTCCTGCCGCGCGACCTCTGGAAGATCATCGAGGGCGACGTGTCGCCCGTGGCCGAGTTCGTCGAGAGCCGCGACTACTACAGCGAGGGCCAGTTCATGACCCACCTGTGCAAGGAAGAAATCCCGTTCGAGGCCCGCGCTGCGGTGGCGGACGGGACCGAAAAGGACCCGGTCGCCCGCCTGATGGTCGCCTCGATGCAGCGCATCCACGACGTCTGCGCCGCTATTGATGTCGGCCCGATTTCCAAGCTCGAGCAGCAGCCGGTCAAGACCGCGATCCCGACCCTGTTCCTGGCCGCCGAGATCGACCCAGGCTGCCCGCCGGAGCTGACCAAGGCCGCCGCCAAGGGATATGAGGGCTCGCAGGTGGTCATCGTCACCAACGCCACCCACGGCGTCAGCCGTCACCCGTGCGCTCGAAAGATGATCCGCAGCTTCTTCCTGGATCCGACCAAGCCGGTGGACCGCGGCTGCCTGCCGGCGGCGGATACGCCGATGGTCTTTACTTACGCTGGCTGAGGTTCTGGAAACCCTCTCCGACCGGGAGAGGGTTTTCCATCGCCGCCCTACATCTTCTTCTTCAGCGGCAAGAGATCCGGGAACACCGCATCCCGCTTCTGCGCCTTCGCCGCGAAGGCCTCGGCCATGTGCGGACCCGAGAACATGCCCGTCTGCCAGGTGGCGATGTAGTCGAGGCCGTCGGCGATGGTGTGGTCGCGGGCGTAGTTGATCATCACCTTGCTGCCGGCCACGGCTAGCGGCGACTTCTCGGCGATCTCGCGGGCGGTGGCCAGGGCGTGGGCGACGACTTCCTCATGGGTATCGAACACCTCGTTGACGAGGCCGATGTCGCGGGCGCGCTGTCCGGGCAGGCGGCGGCCGGTGTAGGCCAGCTCGCGCACCCAACCCTCGGGGATCAGCTTGCACAGACGCGGGAAGGTGCCGACATCGGCGGTCATGCCGATATTGATCTCCTGGATCGAGAAGAAGGCGTCGGTGGTGGCGTAGCGGATGTCGCAGGCGCTGATGAAGTCGACCGCCCCGCCGATGCAGCCGCCCTGGATGGCGACGATCACCGGCATCCGCGCTTTGTCCAGGCAGCTGAAGGTGTCCTGCAGGTGATGGACGAAGCGGCGGAAGCTCTCGGCCGCCACCCAACGGTCGGCTTCGTTGCGGACCGTGACGCCCTCGTCGTCGGTGAACACTGACAGGTCCATGCCGGCGCTGAAATGCTTGCCGGTCGAGGAGATGACGATGCAGCGGGCCCGCGCATTGTCATCAATGTCTTTTACAATCGCGGGAAGCTCGTTCCAGAACGCCCGGGTCATGGTGTTCATGGCTTCTGGGCGCTTCAACTGGATGTGCGCAACGCCAGCCTCGATCTCGACCTTGAAACAGCTATAGTTCGCGTGATCCTGGTTGCTCATGCTGGCCTCCCATATGTTGTTCGCGACTATCGGACGGGGGGAGGGCGGCGACAACACTGACCCTACGGAAAAGGGAAACGACATGACGACGCGCAAGACTCCCGCCACGGCCCTGGCCCTCGCCGCCGTCCTGGGCGCCGGCCTCACGGCCGCACCGGCCCCCGTGCTGGCCCAGCAGTCCAAGCCGCTCGGCGGGATCTTCGGATGCGAAGGCTCGGGCAAGAAGCAGGAAGGCGGCGCCCTGATCGGCGCGGCCGCCGGCGCGTTGCTGGGCAGCAAGGTCGCCAAGAACGAAAGGACCTTGGGCGCGCTGGTCGGCGCGGCGGCGGGCGCGGCGGCGGGCGCCTATATCGGCTGCCGCATGCAGTCGACCGACGCGGCTCTGGCCGAGCAGGCCACTAAGAAGGCTCTGGAAACGGGCGTCTCCCAGACCTGGAGCAACAGCCGCACCGGCAATTCGGGCCGTATCAGCGTGGTCTCGTCCAGCTATGGCCCGCCGATCGACGGGCGCAGCATCCGCTACGCCCAGGGCGTTCAGAGCCTGCCCAGCCTGGCGGCCACCGCCGGCGCCTACACGGCGGCTTCGACGGTGAACCTGCGCGCGGGCCCCTCGACCAGGACCGCGGTGGTCGGCAAGCTCGCAGCCGGCGAGGCGTTCGACGCCATTGGCGAGGCGCCGACAGGCGGCTGGGTCCTGGTGGGCCGCAGCGGCTTTGGCGTCGGCTATGCGGCGGCCTCGCTGGTCCGTCCCAGCGGCCAGATGGCCGCCAGCTGCCGGGTTATCGACGCAGCGGTCTCGGGCGGCGGCCAGGCGACCTCGACCCAGCGCTACAGCGCCTGCCGCGACAATCGCGGCGAATGGCAGCTGACCCAGGCTTAAAGGTCCACCACCTCGCACTTCAGCCGTTCGCGAATGCGGTCGGCGACGATGCGGCGATGGCAGCAATTGGGATCGTCCTCGTAGCAAAGGAGGGCGATCCTTTTTGTTTTCGCCAACGCCGTCGCTTGGGCCAGGGCCAGCACGGCGGCGGGCTCTTCCAGGTGGGCCTCGAAGATCTGGCGCATTTCGTCGACCCGCCCCGCACGAGCTGCGTCACGGCCCGGCTTGGGCGTACCCAGATCGCGCAGGTGCAGATAGTCGACCCCTCGGTCGCTCAGACCGCCCGCCAGCAGGGTCTTGGAGAAGCCGGCCTTGCGGGAGCTGGCGACGGCGCGAACATCGATCACCAGTTCGACGCCGGCGGCCTTGAGCCGGTCGATCATCCCGTTCTGCGTGTCGGTCTCGTAGCCGATGGTGGCCAGCGGATTCATCTTGAGCTCCATGGACGCGGCGGGTGGAGACGCCTACCTTACGCCCGATCAGTTTCAGGGAGCCACGCCATGGACGCGGCCGTTTTTCGCGAACCTCGCAGACGTGTCGTGGCCGTGCCCGGCGGCGAGATCGCCGCCCTGGAGTTTGGCCCCGAGGATCGGGCGATCGACATCGTCTTTGTCCACGCCAACGGCTTCAACGCCCAGACCTACCGGACGCTCCTGTCGCCGCTGGCGGCGGGCTTGCGAATCCTGGCGATCGACCAGCGCGGCCATGGCGCCACCACACTTCCCGCTGAACCGAAAGGCCGACGGTCATGGCGCGATCTGCGGGACGACCTCGTCGGCCTGCTGGACGTGCTGGACGGGTCGCCTGTCGTGCTGGCCGGCCACTCGATGGGCGGCACGGTCAGCCTGCTGGCCGCCGCCGAACGCCCCGATCGGGTGAAAAGCCTGCTGCTGCTGGATCCGGTGATCATGCCCTGGCTAGCCAACCTCTACGCCAAGGCGCCCTGGACCTCGGGCCGGGGCTTTATGCAGCTGCCGATCGCCCAGGCGGCGCTGAAGCGACGCGAGGTGTTCGACAATCGCGAGGCGGTGTTCGCCGGTTACAAGGGACGCGGCGCCTTCAAGACCTGGCCCGAGACGATGCTCGCCGACTATGTGGCCGGCGGCGTGGTCGACGCGCCGGACGGCAAGGTGCGGCTGGCCTGCGCGCCGGCCTGGGAGGCGTCGAACTACGCCGCCCAAGCCCATGACCCGTGGCGCGCGGTCCGACGCATCGCCGCGCCCGTGCGGATTCTGAAAGCTCAGAAGCACTCGACATGCCGCGCGGGCGACGGCTTCGCGCGCCGGGGAAGGAACGTCCGTATCGAGACGGTTGAGGGCACGAGCCACTTCCTGCCCATGGAGCGCCCGGACCTGGTGCGAGACGCCCTGTTCGAGATGGCGACAGCTTAGAGCGCGAGCCCCTTCACTTCGTGGGCGGACAGCGCGGCCCGCGCCGCGTCGGTGACCGGCACCACCTTGCGGGCGTCGAGGTCAAAGGTGATGGCCACCGCCTCAGAGGTCCCCCAGGGCTCGCCGGTGGCGGGATCCAGCATCCAGTGGACCACGCGCATCGTCCGGGCGTCAGTTCCCAAGAGGCCTGAGCGGATTTCGATGCGGTCGCCGGCGCGCGGCCAGGCCAAGTGCACGATCCTGTACTCCAGCACCGCGCCGCCCATCCGCTGAGGCTTGTGGTCGGCATGCTCGACCACGACGTCGCGGAAGGGATGGATGAACGTGCCGATGCCATCCGACACCCGGCCGATGAACTGCTCGGTGCGCATCCGTCCGAACACGTCGCAGTCCGACGGCAGGAGGCCGCCCAGACCGATCCGCGAGAGGCGGAGGGCGTCGGCTTGGGCCAGGCTGGCCGTGGGCGTGAACGGCGACAGGTCGATGCTGCGGGCCTGGGCGCGTTCCGGAACCTCGACCTTCAGGGCCTCGGCGCGTTCGCGGGCGACCTTGGGCCAGGGGAAGGGCTGGCCATCACGTGGCGTCGCGTGGACGACCGTGGTCTGAAACGTGGCCGCCAGTTCGCCCGAGGCCGGGTGGATCAGCAACTGCAGGATCCGCGCCTCGCACTCGCCCATCTCGATCACTCCGCCCAGCATGTAGAGCGGCGCGCCGGCGTGGGCCTCGCGCAGGAAGCGGATGTGTTGTTCCTTGACCAGCAGGGTGGCGTTGGCATGGGGCGAGAAGGCGTGGGGCAGGCCCAGTTCGGCGGCCATGCCGATCAGGCCCTCCTGAGCGCGCACCACGTAGTGGCGCACGTTCATATGCCCCATCTCGTCACAGTCCCAGGTATTGACGCCGCCGCGCCAGATCTCGACGCCGGGGAGGGGCTGGGCGGTCATGGGGTCACTCGAACGAATGGAACGGTCGTTCGAGTCTAGATCGGTTGCTGCAAACTTGGCTAGAGCGTGACGCCGAAGGTGCGAGCCGGTTTCGGCGTGAGGCTCTAGCGCTTGCCTTCGGCCGGATCGCCCGCCGGACCCTTGCCCGCCGGACCCTTGAAGGTGTCGCCGACCTCCGTCGCGTCGGGGCCATCGGGGCCCGCGCGCCGGCGCGAGGCCTCGCCGGTCCGCTGGACGCTGTCCCTACCGCCCAGGGCGGTGAAGTCGCCCATCGGCTCGGACGCGTTGGCCTTTCGCCCGTCGGTGTTGGGTTGCTTGCTCATGGCCGGTCTCCTCTCTGCGATGAGGAAACGGGCGCGGGGCCGGCCTAGTTTCGGCAGTCCGCGCAGAGGCCGTGAGCCTCGATCGTCACGCCCGTCAGCGCATAGCCCGCCGCCTCGCCTGCGGCGATGATTTCGGCGCTGGCCTTGGGCTCAATCTCGCGGGTCGCGCCGCAGCAGTCGCAGATCAGAAAGGCGGCGGCGTGGCCGTCGGCTTCCTTGCGGCAGGCGACATAGGCGTTGAGGCTCTCGATCCGATGGGCGAAGCCCTGCTTCTCCAGAAAGTCGAGCGCGCGATAGACCGTCGGCGGCTTGGCTGGCGGACCCTCGCCCCCGAAGGTCGAGATCAGGTCGTAGGCTTTCACCGGCTGTCCTGCCTGGAGCAGCAATTCCAGCACGCGACGGCGGGGGGCGGTCAGGCGCTGGTCGGCGGCGGCGCAGCGGGCCTCGGCCGCGTCGAGCTCGGCCGCGAGCGCCGCGCCGGCGACGCCGTGGTTGTGGTGGTCGTGTCCGCAGGAAGGGGCGTTGGCCATGAACAAGAGGTAGAGGCCGGGTCGGCTCTACGCAAGCTACAGCAGCGGTTTGGACAGAGCGGACGCCTCGGCCTCACAGCGCTTGGGGTCGGGAGCGGGACCGGCGGCGCGCGCCGCATCGAGCTCGACCCGGGCTGCGGCGAGGTCCGCCTTGAAGGCGTCGGACGACTTCAACGCCGCCAGCAGGTTCTCGGCGTTCATCTGGCCGGCCTCGACCGAGCTCATATTGTGAACGCCGCACACCACGCGGCTTTCGCCATAAGCCTTGGCGCGCGCCAGAATCGCCTCGCGGCGGTCGGGCGCCAGTTCGGCCAGGAGGAGACCCACGCTCCAGCCCCAGGTCGCATGGCCGGAGGGGTAATCCGGCGACAGCGCCAGCCCCAGGCTGCGCTTGACGCAGATCGGTCCTTCCTCGCGGAAATAGGGGCGGGGGCGGCGATACTTCAGCTTTGGTCCGGCGACCGCCGAGCGGACGTCGCGGCTCATGCGCAGCAGGGTGGCGGCCAGCTTGGGGTTGCGCTCGAACGACGGGGTGACGCCCAGGGCGCAGGCGTAGCCGTCGAGCACCTTCTCCTCGACATTGTCCTCCTGGGCCAAAGACCAGCGCGGGGTGTCCTTCAGGACGCGGGTGGCGCGGAAGATCTCGCGGTCGCGCAGCGCGGCTTCGGACCCCTTGGGCGGCGGCGGCGGCAGGTGGTCGCGCGCGTCGAAGGCGCCCTTGGCCAGATAGCGGTTAGCGGGCGCATCGCCGCTCAACGTGGCGCAGCCGCTAAGCATCAGGGCGGCGGTGGTGACGAGCCAGACAGCGCGCATGAAAAAGGGTCCCCGAAATCACTTTCGGAGACCCTGCATTTTCAAGTCCGGCCGATCAAGCCCGCCGGACCGTCAGCCTTACTTGCCGAACAGCTTGTTCCAGCGCGGCTTCTCGCGGCCTTCCCAGGCCTTGCGCCAGTAGGCGTCCGAGGCGATCAGCGGAACCACCGTGGTGGCTTCGGCGAACACCATCTGCTCATAGGTGGTCGAGACCTTGCCCCACGAGGCGGCTTCCTTGAGCGTCGACGACGAGCAGGCGCCGTCGCGCACGTCGGCCACCGTGATCTGGATGGCGTACTTGTGCATGTCGGCCTCGACGCCGAGGATCTCGGCGCAGACGACGGTGTCTTGGGCGAAGTTCTTCGGCACGCCGCCGCCGACCATGAACAGGCCCGTAGTGCCAGCGGCGATCTTGATGTCGGTCAGTTCGCGGAAGTCGGCGATCGCGTCCAGCATCAGGTAGGGCTTGCCGGCGGCGGCGCGCTCCTTCTGGTGCTTGACGAGGCCGAAGCCGGCCGAGCTGTCGACGAACGCCGGGCAGAAGATCGGCACGCCTTCTTCATAGGCGGTCTGGATCAGCGAGCCTTCCTTCTTGGCGTTGCCTTCCGCCAGCCACTTGCCCATCTCCCAGATGAATTCGCGCGAGGAATAGCCGCGCGGCTCCAGGCGGTTGGCGATCTCGAGGATCGTGTGGTCGCAGGCCTGCAGCTCTTCTTCGTCGATATAGGTGTCGTAGATGCGGTCGATGTAGTTGTCGCGCAGGACGTTGTCGTCGACCGGGCCGGCGGCCTGATAGTGCTTGAAGCCGAGGGCTTCGAAGAAGTCCATGTCGACGATGCTGGCGCCGGTGGCGACCACGGCGTCGATCATGCCGTTCTTCACCATGTCGCGGTACACGTGCATGCAGCCGCCGGCCGAGGTCGAACCGGCCAGGATCAGCCAGGTCGAGCAGTCCTTGTCGGCCAGGGCCATGTTGAAGATGTCGGCCGCGCGGGCGGTGTCGCGCGAGCTGAACGACATCTTGCGCATCGAGTCGATGATCGGGCGGGCGTCGTACGACGTGATGTCGACGTGCTCGACGGTCTTCTGGAGCAGTTCGGCCTTGGTGTTCGGAACGGGAGCGTTCATCGCTTCGGTTTCCCTGACTTTGGACGCCCGTCGTTGGAACAAGCTCTTCACCGGGACGGAGCGACCGGCGGGAGCGGAAAATACGAACCGCGCTCGACGCTTCAAAACGTCGAGCGCGGCGCGCGGTTTAACTCAAAAACAGACTACTGACGAACCGTGTCGGATCAGCGACGGCGCTTGCGCTTGCCGGCCGCGCCCTTGGGACGGGAGAAGCGGACGATCTTGCGCTCTTCCGTCTCCTGGCGGACGACCGGGATCGAACGCTTGGCCAGGCCGTACATCGAAGCCATCGGCGCATCCTGCACCTCGACGGTGTCGGTTTCGCCGAAGCCGTTGAAGCGCGTATTCATGGCGACGCCATAGGCGCCGAGCATGCCGATCTCGATATAGTCGCCTTCGTCGACGCTTTCCGGCAGGTAGAAGGGGCCGGGCATGTGGTCGACGCTGTCGCAGGTCGGGCCGTAGAAGCGGAACGGCTTGAGGCCTTCTTCCACAACTTCGCCGCTCTTGCGGTACAGCTTGACCGGGAACGGCCACTTCATGTGCGCGGCGTCGAACAGCGAGCCATACGAGCCGTCGTTCAGATAGAGCGCGTCGCCCTTCTTCAGCTCGACCTTGACCAGCAGCGACGAAGCCTCGGCCACCAGGGCGCGGCCGGGTTCGCACCAGAGCTCGGTGGTCTCGTGGACCATCATCTCGGCGAAGCCGCGGTCGATCGCCGCCAGATACTCGGAGAGATCCGGCGGGACCATGCCCGGATAGATCGACGGGAAGCCGCCGCCCACGTCGACAACGTCGGCCAGCACGCCGGCGCGCACCAGAGCGCGGCTCGCCTGAGCCATCGCCGCCTGGAAGGCGGTCGGGCGCATGCACTGGCTGCCCACGTGGAAGCTGACGCCCATCAGGTCCTGGGTCGCGCGGCGCGCGGCCAGCAGCAGGGCCGGGGCGTTGTGCATCTCGACGCCGAACTTGCCCGACAGGCTGTAGGCCGCGCCCTCGGCCTGCACGCCCATGCGGACGATCAGGTTGAGGTCCTTGGCCTGGCCCGTGGCGTCCAGGATCTTGGCCAGCTCTTCGTGGGTGTCGAACGAGAAGGTCTTCACCCCGTGGTCGAAATAGGCGGCGGAGATCGCCGCCCGGCTCTTGACCGGGTGCATGAAGGCCATGCGCGAGCCCGGCGCCTCTTGGGCGACCAGCTCGACTTCGTTCAGCGATGCGACATCGAACGACCGCACGCCGGACTTGGCCAGCTCACGGATCACCCACGGCGAAGGATTGGCCTTCACCGCGTAAAAGACATCGCCTTTAAATTCTGCCTGGAACCAGCGCGCCGCTACCGCCACCGCGTCCGGTCGCACCATGGCGACAGGACGTTCCGGCGACCGCTCGCGGACCAGGTCCAGGGGCGTATGGTACGTGTGCAATTCACGTAACCCCCTGTTGGAAGTTAAACCCAGGCCGGCGTTAGCAGCGCTTGTAGGACTTCGGGTCCGCCGGAACCGTGCGAAATAGGGGCATTGATCCGGGATGTAAAGACCCTTTTGCGGCCCCGTTTCGAGGCGAATTGATCCCGAGCGGTCCAGGCGCCCGCCGCCTGCGAGATTTCGTCGCGCCAAAGCGCTCCACGCCGGAAACGCGGGGGCTTTCGCCGCCGTTTGGCCCCCGCCGCCGGCCGCATAAAACGGGCGGCTCTGTCACAAATTCGTTGCGTCCTGACCGCAAACCGGAGAACGCATTTCCCAACCCGTGAAACCACGTTAAGGATTCGCCCCGACCATGACGTCGGACCCTGTTCTCTCGATCCGCGCCGCCTCGAAGACCTTCGGGTCTCGCCGCGCGCTGGACGCCGTCTCGCTCGATGTGAATCGGGGCGAGATGATCGCGCTCATTGGCCCCTCCGGGTCGGGCAAATCCACGCTCCTGCGCTCGATCGATGGTCTGCAGACCATCGACGAGGATGAAGGGACCATCACCGCATTCGCCGGTCCTGTGCAGGCGCGCGGGAAGGTCTCGGATCAGGTGCGAAAGGCCCGCGTTCGCATCGGCTTCGTGGCCCAGCAATTCAATCTGGTCGGCCGGCTGTCGCTGTTCAGCAACGTGGCCCTGGGCTCGCTCGGGCGGATCTCGTTCCTTCGCGGTCTTTTTGGCTGGTGGCCGCAGGAAACGCGCGACGCGGCCATGGCGGCCCTCCATCGCGTGGGCGTCTCGGACTACGCCGGCCAGCGCGCCAACACCCTGTCGGGCGGTCAACAGCAGCGGGGCGCCATCGCCCGCGCGCTGGTTCAGCGCGCCAAGATCATCCTGGCCGACGAGCCGGTCGCCTCGCTGGATCCGGTGTCGGCGCGCAAGGTCATGGAGATCCTTCGTGACCTGAATCAAAGCGACGGTCTCACCGTCGTCGTCACACTACACCAGGTGGACTACGCCCTGCGCTACTGCGACCGGGTCGTGGCCCTGAAGGCCGGCCAGAAGGTCTATGACGGCCCGGCCTCCGGTCTGAAGCGTGAAAAACTCATCGATATCTACGGCCCGGAATTCGAGGACGTGTTCTGGGAAGGAGCTCCCCAATGATCAGCCGTCGTTCGGCTCTCGTCATCGCCGCCCGTTGTTCGCTTGTCGGCTTCTCGGCCCTGGCGCTCGTGTCTTGCTCGGGCAAGTCCGAAGCGCCTGCGGCCAAGAACGAGGTGACCTTCTCCATCCTGTCGACCGAGTCGGCCCAGAACATGGAGAGCTACTGGACGCCGATCCTGAAGGACATGGAGAAGCAGACCGGCCTCAAGGTGAAGCCGTTCTTCTCGTCCAACTACTCGTCGCTGATCGTGGCCATGGGCGCCAAGCAGACCGACCTGGGCTGGTTCTCGAACCAGTCGGGCTTGGAAGCGGTGCGCCGCTCGAACGGCGAGGTCTTCGCCCGGACGTTCGATCCGTCGGGCACGGACGGCTACAAGTCGGTGATCATCGTCCCGGCCGCCAGCAAGATCCAGACGATCCAGGACCTGCTGAAGTGCGACAAGACCCTGAACTTCGGCATCGGCGACAAGAAGTCGACCTCGGGCACCCTGGCGCCGATGACCTACGTGTTCATCCCGGCCAACAAGAAGCCCGAAGAATGCTTCAAGACGGTGATCAGCGCCAACCATCAAGCCAACCTGTTCGCGGTGGCTAACGGCAAGCTGGACGCCTCGACGAACAACTCCACGGCCATCAACCTTTCGAGGGCGCGCGGCGAAGGCGTGACCGACAAGATCCGCGTGATCTGGGAGTCGCCGACCCTGCCGGAGGATCCGATCGTGTGGCGCAAGGACCTCGACCCGGTCGTGAAGGAAAAGCTGCGTCAGTTCTTCCTCACCTACGCCCAAGGCGATACGCCCGAGGCCGAGCAGCAGCGCGGCTATCTGAAGAAGCTGTCGATCGGCGGCTTCAAGCCGGCCGATGACACCCATCTGCTGGTGGTGCGCGAGATGGAGGCCACGGAACAGCTGGGCATCGCTCGCGAGTCGGGCGACCAGGCCAAGATCGCCGCCGCCCAGAAGGTCCTCGACGGCGTCAAGGCCGAGCGCGTGGCCGCCGAAGGCAAGGCGGGCGTCGTCGCTCAGCCGGCCAACTGAGGTCCTTGATGAGCCAAGCCGCCAAGATTGACGGGGCGATTCCGCCGCCCCCCAAGCGGTCGACCTCGGCCCTGGCCTTCGACACCCTGCTGTGGGGCGGGGTGATCCTGTTGCTGATCATCAGCTTCAAGCCGGCCGAGATCGACAAGTTTCCGCAGCTGTTCACCGACACCGAGAAGACGCAGGGCTTCGCCAAGCTGTTCTTCAAGCCGTTCACCGATCCGGCGCTGTTCATGTCGATGGATTGGAGCCTGTTCATCGGCAAGATGTGGCAGACGATCCAGATGGCGCTGTGGGGCACGGCCCTGGCGATCATCGTGGCCATTCCGCTGGGCTTGCTCGGCGCGCGCAATATCGCGCCGGTCTGGGTGCAGCAGCCGGTTCGCCGGGTCCTGGACCTGATCCGCTCGATCCCCGACCTCGTCGTGGCGCTGATCTTCATCACCGCCGTGGGCCTGGGCCCGTTCGCCGGCGTCATGTCGATCATGTTCAACACCGGCGGCGTGCTGGCCAAGCTGTTCGCCGAGGCCGTCGAGTCGATCGACAAGGGGCCCGTCGAGGGTGTGCGCGCCACCGGGGCGGTCAAACTGCAGGAGATCGTCTGGGGCGTGATCCCGCAGGTGGCGCCGCTGTGGACCAGCTACGCGCTCTACCGCTTCGAGTCGTCGAGCCGCGCGGCCACCGTGCTGGGCATCATCGGCGCCGGCGGCATCGGCCAGATCCTCTACGACTCGATCAACGCGTTCCAGTTCGACCAGACCGGCTGCATCGTTCTGGTGATCGTGGTGGCCGTATCGATGATCGACCTGCTGTCCCAGATCATCCGCACGCGCCTGCTTTAGGGCGCTGCGACAACCGCCAGGTCTTCGCCTGGCGACGCATTCACGCCGCGGCTCTATGGGCCGCGGCGTTTTTGTTTGTATAGTGGCGCGCCGGACCTCCCCATGCGCCGGTCGCGGTCGCCGTCCGGCGACGCGTCCCTGACCCTGAAGGGCCATGATTCTCGTCGCGCTCGTCGTCGTCCTTTTCCTCGTTCTGCTGAACGGGGTCTTTTCCATGTCCGAATTGGCCGTCGTTTCGGCGCGTAAGGCGCGCCTGCAAGGCTTCGCCGAACGGGGCGATCGGGGGGCGAAGCTGGCCCTGGAGATGTCCGAGCATCCGACGCGGTTCCTCTCGGCCGTGCAGGTGGGCATCACCCTGATCGGCATCTTCGCCGGCGCCTACGGTCAGGCCACCATCGCCGCCGCCCTGGACACCTGGCTGGAAGCCAGCGTCCCGGCCCTGGCCAAGTATTCCGAAGCCATCGCCACGACCACCGTCGTCATCGGCCTGACCTATGTCTCGGTGATCCTGGGCGAACTGGTGCCCAAGCGCCTGGCCCTGATCTTCCCCGACGCCATCGCCCGCCGCATGGCGCCGTTCCTGGCCATCGTGGCGACGGTGCTGCGCCCCTTCGTCACCTTGCTGACGGTCTCGACGGCCGCCGTCCTGCGCCTGATGGGCGTACGCGACGAGCGCAACACCAGCGTCACGTCCGAAGAGGTCGAGGCGGTCCTGGCCGAGGGCGCGGACGCCGGCCTGATCGAGCCCGAGGAGCGGTCGATGATCCAGGAGGTCTTGCGCCTGGGTGATCGTCCCGTGCGCGTCGCCATGACCCCGCGCCGGGACCTCTTCTGGGTGTCGCTGGCCGACGACACCGAGACGGTGCTGACCGAGATCCGCGCCAGCGCCCATTCGCGCATCGTGGTCGCCACCGAGGGCGACCTCGACGGCGATGTCGGCGTACTGCTGAAGAAGGACCTGCTGGACGCCTGCCTGTCGGGCGAGCCGCTGGATCTCAAGGCCCACGTCCAGCAGCCGCTGGCGATCCCCGAGACCATGTCGCTTCTGAAGGCGCTGCAGCTGTTCAAATCGACCAGCCTGCACATGGCGCTTGTGGTCGACGAGTTCGGCTCGTTGCAGGGTGCCATCACCCCGCTGGACCTGCTGGAAATGATCGCCGGCGACTTCCCGGAAGATCACGACGACGACGAAAAACGCATCATCCGCCGCGAGGACGGCGGCTGGCTGATCGACGCGCGCCTCGATATCCAGGAGCTCAACGACCACCTCGGCGAGAACTTCGAGGCCGAGGGGGGCTACCACACGGTGGCCGGCCTGATCCTCGACCGCCTGGGCCGCCTGCCGGTTGAAGGCGAGCACGTCGAAATCGGCGGTTTCGACCTCGAGATCGTCGACATGGACAGCTCGCGGATCGACAAGGTCATCCTCAAGCCCAGCAAGCGTAAGAAGGACGGCCAGGAGGGGTAGGGGGCGTCGCGGTTCCGGCTGAAGGCCGCACGCACGTGTCGCCGGGAAGGTCGGGTTTCCGGCGGGAGGCTGGAGGCGGCTAGCGACCCGTTGCGGAAGTTCCGCCAACGCGGAAAGATGGCCCATGAACTTGGAGTCGATAACGCGTCAGTCCCTATTGGCTTTGTTGGCGCCGGCGGTTTTGATCGCGTTTGGCAGCGTGGTCGGCGGGCTGATGTTTGCCCGGATCCTATTTCGTGCTGAAAGGCCGTTCGCCATTTCTATGTGGCTGGCGATCGTTTTGTTTCCAGTTTGGATCCTCGCCCTTCTCGGCATGCGTGCCGGTTCTAAAAAGCTATACCCTCTAGCTGCGGCTTCATGGCTATTCGGCGCGATGGTGGCGATCTACTACGTTTGGCAGCCTTACGGACGCCTGTGGGGCTGGTGACGCCAAGGTCCGACAACCACCCTTTACTGACGTTGGCGATGTCCGCGTTCCAACAGCCACTCCAAGACACGACCCAAAGAAAAAGGGCGCGGACCTTGCGATCCGCGCCCTCGTCTTGTCTACCCGATGAAGCCGGCCGCTACTGCAGCTTGGCGCCCATCTGGCTGATCGCGGCGTCGACCAGAGCGTCGCCCTTGGCGCCCGCGAGGCGGGCGGCCAGGACGGTTTCGGCGGCCTGGGCGGCGAGATCCACCGCGGCGGCCTTCACGTCGGCGGCGGCTTGCGCCTCGGCCTGGGCGATCTTCCGCTCAGCCATTTCGGCGCGGCGCTTGATCTGCTCTTCGAGCTTTTCCTTGGCTTCCTCGGCCAGACGCTTGGCGTCGGCCTTGGCGGCTTCCAGCATGGCGGCGGCCTGACGCTCGGCGTCCTCGCGTTGGGCCTTGACGTCCGCGAGCAGGGCCTGGGCCTCTTCCCGCAGTTGCTGGGCTTCGTCGAGTTCGGCCTTGATCTTGGCGGCGTAGCCGTCGAGCGCGCCGAACAGAGCGCCCGGCAGCACCTTCAGAACGACCAGCAGGCCGAAGAAGATCACCAGGGCGGCCAGAACCCAGAACTCCGGGTTCGAGAAGCTGAACAGGGATTCGTGTTCCATCGTTCGCTCCTTAGGCCAGAGCCGACTTCAGCTCGGCGGCCGTAGCCGCCTTGCCCGTCAGCTTCTCGACGATCGCGCCGGCCGTCTCCTCGGCCACCACGCGGACCTGGCTCATGGCCTGGTCGCGAGCGGTCTGGATCGAAGCCTCGGCCGCAGCCAGCTTCTCGGCCAGGATAGCCTCTTCCTTGGCCTGACGCTCGGCGGCCTCGGCCGAAGCCTTGGCCTTGGCGTCCGCCGCGGTCTTCTGGGCCTTGGCGCGAGCCTCGGCGACTTCCGCCGCCGCGGCGCGAGCCTGGGCTTCAGCCTCGTCCTTCATGCGACGGGCGTCGGCGATGTCGCCGGCGATCTTGGCGCCGCGCTCTTCGATCGCGCCGCTGACCCGGGGCAGCAGGCCCTTCGACAGCACCGCGTAAAGAACGGCGAAGATGATGAGCAGCCAGACGATCTGACCACCCCAGTGCTCGAACTGCAGCTGCGGAAGGCCGCCGCTTTCGTGCTTCTGGGGGGCTTCCGTCGTCTCGGTCGTGCCGTGATGTTCCGTCGCCATGGGCGAGGGCGCCTCTCAGCTAGTGCGCTTGGAGCGGACCGTGTTCCGGCCCGCTCCAGGAAGCGCGAGAAAACAAAAGCATGGAGCGCGTCGCTTCCGATGAAGCGCCGCGCTCCAGGGATCGGATTACGAGAACAGGATCAGGAAGGCGATAACCAGGGCGAAGATGCCCAGGGCTTCCGTCAGAGCCATGCCCAGGAACAGCATCGGGCGCTCTTGAGCGGCGGCGGTCGGGTTACGCAGAGCGCCTTGGAAGTAGTTGCCGAACATCACGCCCAGGCCAACGCCCGCGCCGATCATGCCGAGCATCGCCAGACCAGCGCCGATGTACTTAGCAGCAGCAGCGTCCATGATTGAGACTCCTTAGGAAGGGTATGTAGGTTGAAAGACTAAAGGTTGATCAGTGGCTGTCGAGGTGCACGACGTCGTTGATGTAGACGCAGGCAAGCACCGCGAACACGAAGGCCTGCAGGAAGGCCACCATGAACTCTAGGGCCGTCAGGGCGACGACCGAGGTCAGGGCCAGGGCCGCACCGGCCCAGCCCAGCACGCCGAGACCGCCCAGGGCGATCACGAAACCGGCGAAAATCTTCAGCACGACGTGGCCGCCCAGCATGTTGCCGAACAGACGCAGGCCCAGGGTGATCGGGCGGATCAGGAACGACAGGATTTCGATCGGCACGAGCAGGAAGTACAGCGGCCACGGCACGCCCGACGGGGCGAACAGCTTGAAGAACTTGATGCCGTTCTTGGCGAAGCCGACGGCGACCACGGTCAGGATGACCATCAGGCCCAGCGTCAGGGTCACAGCCAGCTGCGACGTCGCGGTGAACACCAGGAACATGCCCTGGACGTTCATGAACAGCACGAACGCGAAGAGCGTGAAGATGAAGGGCAGGAACTTCTTGCCGTCGTGGCCGATGATCGACTCGGCGAGGCCATCGACCAAGCCGTAGAGCATCTCGCCCACCGCCTGCAGGCGGCCCGGCACCACGGCCTTCTTGGCCGACAGGGCGTAGAAGCCGATGATCAGCAGGGCGGCCGACATCATGGCGGCCACGGAGTTCGTGATCGACAGGTCGATGGCGCCGAGGCCAGGAACGGTCACGGTGGGCAGTTCCACGATCTTCTGGATCTGGAACTGGTGCATCGGATCGGCCATCGGCCCTAGTCTCTCTTCTGCTTGGGGGCGGTAGACCCGCCTCCCGTGTCTTCGCCGGCGTTCCCTTGCGGGGACGGCGCCGACGCCTGCGCGCTCAGTTTCATCGCCTTACGGACGATGGAGAAAATCGCAAGTCCCAGGCCGATCAGCAGACCGCCGACCATGCCCCAGGGACTCGTGTGGACGTAGCGGTCGAGCAGCCAGCCAAAGCCGGCCCCCACCAGTACGCCCCCGATCAAATCCGCCAGCAGACGATAGCCGTCCTGCGTGGCCCGTTCGGACTCCGCCTTGGACGGCTTTTCCGCCGCCTTCCTCGCCTCAAATGCGGCGAGCCGAGCGTCGAGGCCTTCGAGAGCCTTTTCGTTCGGTTCGTCGGCCTTGGGCATGGGAAGCGGCAGGTCCGAAAGCGCCGAGGACGCGCCAAAACAAGGCGCTTTTCCGGCCGGCTTGATCGGCGCGGAACCTATAGACCTCGCCGCAGTGCGTCAAGGTGAGCGATTTTTCCGGCAAGTGACCGAAATACTTAAGGATTTCGAGATCTCGCCGGCGGGCGGGCAAAACCATCCCCGGATCACGGGCTCCGGGGTCGCCCTGTTCCCGCAAGCCCGCCTTTGAACCGGCTTTGCGAGAGAGCGTTTCGATCATTTCCGGGCGTGACCCTACCAACTGTCACACGCGGGCCCTATGTAACCTGTGCTCTTTATGCGTCGCCCCCTCTAGGCAAGGGGCGCCGGAGCCCGATGACGCATTGATTTTTTCGTCAATCTGGGCTTAAGAGCCGCCGCCTCCAAACAACACGAAGATTCATGTCGCACCTGAAGAACACCGGATTCGCCGATCGTATTTCTGCCCAGCAGGAAGCCAAAAAGGCCATGTTGGCCAAGTTCAAGGCCAAGCCGACGGTCCAGGATCCCGATTTCGACAAGCGCGAAGAGCTCCGCGCCGCCGAACTCGAGGCCGTCCGCGCCGCCCGCGCTGAAGCCAAGGAAAAGGCCCGCCTCGAAGCCCTGGCCCGCCAGGAAGAGCAGATGGCCGTTAAGCGCGCCGAGCGTAAGGAGCGCAAGGCGCTCGAAGCCGCCGAGATGCGCATGCGCAAGGAAGAGAAGGCCAAGGAGCGTGACGAGCTGCGCGCCCTGGGCAAGCCGGCCAACAGCAAGGCTTCCCGCGCCCACCAGTGGGCCAGCCTTCTCGGCTAAAGACGATGAGTGGTCCTTCGGGGCCCCTTTTTCTTTGCCTCTTCGTCAGAACGGGATCATGAGGCGCCCATGGGCCCTTTGCATCTCGACGTCCTGGCCAGCCTTTTCGTGGTCGCCGCCCTGGCGGGCGCGCTCGACGCCATCGCGGGCGGCGGCGGATTGATCACCTTGCCGGCCCTGCTGCTGGCCGGTCTGTCGCCGGTCCAGGCGTTGGGCACCAACAAACTGCAAGGCGCGGTCAGCGCCATCTCCTCGACCAGCGCCTTCGCCCGGCGGGGCCTGATCGACTGGAAGACCGCCCTGCCGGTGGCGGGCGCTGCCGCGCTCGCCGGCCTCTGCGGCGCGCTGTGCGCCAGTCTGCTGTCGCCGGAGCTGCTGCGTGCGGTCGTGCCGCTGCTGCTGATCGCCATCGCGCTCTATTTCGGCTTCTCCCGGGCCATCAAGGCCGACGACGTCCAGCCGCGCGTGGCGCTCATCCCCTTCGCCTGCTTCATCGCGCCCTTGGTCGGCTTCTATGACGGCATCTTCGGCCCGGGGGCGGGCGCCTTCTACATGGTCGCCATCGTCACCCTGCTGGGCTACGGCGCGCTGAAGGCCACGGCGCATACGAAGCTCGCCAACGCCGCCAGCAACCTGGGCAGCCTGATCCTCTTCACGCTGAAGGGCGCGGTCGTTTGGCCCGTGGGCCTCGCCATGGCCGCAGGGGCGTTCCTCGGCGCGCAGGTCGGCTCGCGCCTGGCCATGCGGTTTGGGCCCAAGCTGATCCGACCGCTGCTGGTGGTGATCTCGTGCGCCATGGCTGTGAAGCTGCTGGCTGATCCGGCCAATCCGCTGCGGACGGCGATGGGATTTTAAATCCTCCCCCAAGAGGGGGAGGTGGCCTGAAGGGCCGGAGGGGGAAGTCCTGCCGAGCCGGCCTCGCCCCTCTCCGTCGGCTGCGCCGACACCTCTCCCACAGAGAGAGGATTTTCAAGCCGCCACCAGCTTTTCCGCCGTGCTCAGGTCCACGCTGACCAGCTGGCTGACGCCGCGCTCGGCCATGGTCACGCCGAACAGGCGGTCCATCCGGCTCATGGTCACAGGGTTATGGGTGATGGCGATGAAGCGCGTCTGGGTGCGGCGGCGCATCTCGTCCAGCATGTTGCAGTAGCGGTCGACATTGGCGTCATCGAGCGGGGCGTCGACTTCGTCCAGCACGCAGATCGGCGCCGGATTGGCCAGGAACACGCCGAAGATCAGGGCGCTGGCGGTCAGGGCCTGCTCGCCGCCGCTCATCAGGCTCATGCTGGCCATGCGCTTGCCGGGCGGGCAGGCGAAGATCTCCAGGCCCGCTTCCAACGGATCGTCGCTTTCGATCAGCTTCAACTCGGCCTGCCCGCCGCCGAACAGCGCCTGGAAGAGGGTCTGGAAGTTGGCGTTGATCACGTCGAACGCGGCCAGCAGGCGCTCGCGGCCTTCGGCGTTCAGTTCCTCGATCCCGGCCCGCAGCTTGGTCACCGCCCCCGAGAGGTCGGCCCGCTCGACGCGCATCGTCTCGAGACGACCGGCATATTCCTGCGCCTCCTCCTCGGCGCGCAGGTTCACCGGACCGATCGCGTCACGCTCGCGCTCCAGGGCGAACAGGTGGGCCTCGACCCCGGCGGCGTCCTTGGGCACGGCGACGGCCTCGCCGGCGACATGGCGCCCCAGCTCCTCAGGCTCCATCCGGGCCTGTTCGCGGATAGCTGCGGCGACCTCGGCGAAGCGCTGGCGGGCGCCGTCCAGATGCGCGACCAGCGCCGCGCGCTTCTCACGCGCCTCGCCGGCGGCCTGCTCGGCGGCGCGCGCGGCGCGGTCGGCGTTCAGGCGTGTGGTCTCGGCGGTCTCCAGGGCGTCGCTGGCCTTGGCGCGGCGCGCCTCGGCGGCCGCGAACTCGTCGAGCAGGGCGAGCAGCTTTTCCTGAAGGGCCGCCGGGGCCTCGCGGGCGGCTTCCAGCGCGGCGGCGGCTTTCACCCGGTCGCCGTCCAGAGCCTCGGATCGCTTGGCGGCGGCCTCGGCGCGCTTACCCCAGTCGGCGCGGTCGCGGTCCAGACTTTCGAGGCGGCGCTGACGGCCGGCGCGCTCGCGGGTCTCGACATCGAGGGCGGTCCGCGCGGCGCTCGCGGCTTCGCGCGCCTGTGCGGCCGCCTGCCGGGCCTCGGTGAGCTGCGGCTGCAGGTCGCCCGTGGTCTGGGTGGCGGCGTGGGCCTCTTGGGCCTGGGTAAGCGCGGCGTCGGCCTCGACCTTTTCAGCCTCAAAGCGGGCGATCGTGTCGTCCAGCGATTGAGCGCGCGCCGCTCGAAGCGCCTGGTCGCGTTCGAACTTGGCGACCTGCTCACGCGCCTGGGTGAGCAGCCGCTCGGCGTCGGGCGGACCCCGGCGTTTGTCGCGGAGCAGGTCCTCGGCCGCGCGCAGGCGATCAGCGGCCGATTTCAGCGCGATGGTCGTGGCCTCGGCGCGGGGCGCCATGACGTCGATCTCGGCCTCGACCTCGGCCAGACGCGTGCGCTGCTCCAGCCGCACGGCGGCAGGGCGGGGCGCATCGGCGCGGGCGACGAAGCCGTCCCAGCGCCACAGGTCGCCGTCTTTCGAGACCAGACGCATGCCCGGCTTAAGCGCTTTCTGCAGCCGATCGCCGTTGGCGCGGGTCACCACGGCCACGTGCGACAGGCGCGCGGCCAGGGCCGGCGGCGCCTTGACCAGCGGCGCCAGGGGCTCGGCGCCCTCGGGCCACACGGGCGCGGGCGCCTCGGCGCCGCCCCAGTACGAGGGCGCCTTCGGATCGAGCGCCGCGTCGAGATCATCGCCTAGAGCCGCAGCCAGGGCCGCGCCATAGCCCTTGTCGGGCGAGACGCTGTCCAGCGCCGGCGCGTGGCCGCTCTTGGTGCGCGGGGCGGTCAACTGCGCCAGCCCCCGCGCCTCGGTCCGGAGCCGGCCCAACTGGTCCTCGACGCTGCGCGCCAGCTGACGGGCCTGGGCTTCCTGTTCGGCGGCCTTCACGCGCGCGGTCTCGGCCTCCTCCAGCGCGGCGCGGGCGGCGGCGAGGGCGGCCTCGGCGTTGGCGAAGCGCTGGCGGGCGTCGGCGGCGGCCGGGTCGACCTCGGGACCGACGGCGGCGCGCTCGGCGCGGGCCTGATCCAGCGCGCGATTGGTGCGGTTGGCGCGTGCTTCAGCCTCGGAAAGGCGCGCAGCGGCGGCGCGGCCCTGCGCCTCTTCGGCGGCCACGCGAGCGGCCAGTTGCTCGACGGCGGCCTCGGCGGCGGCGCGGGCCTCCTCGGCGGCCTTGGCTGCGGCGGCCAGTTCAGGACCGCGCTCCGGTGCTGCGGCGACGAGGGCGCGGACTTCCTCCAGTTCAGGCTCGATCCGGGCGAGGGCGGCGGCGGCGTCGTCCTTGGCCTGGGCTTCGCGGGCGCGGTCGGCGTCGATGCGGGCCAGGTCGTTCGACAGACGCTCGAACTCGGCGGCGGCGGCCTCGGCCTCGCGCTCGGCCCGGTCCTTCTGGATTGCCAGCTGGCCGAGGATCGCCTGGGCGATGGTCGCCTCTTCGCGCAGCGGCGGCATGGCGGCTTCCGCCTCGGTGATCGCCACCTGCGCGGCGGCGCTGGCGCGGGCGGTCTCTTCGACGAGGCGCGCGGCGGCCGTGGCCTCGCTGGTGGTGCGCTCCAGGTGGTCGCGGGCCTCGGACCAGCGCGCGTAGAGCACCGCGCCCTGCACGGCGCGGATCTCGGCCGACAGGCGCTTGTACTTCTCAGCCTGACGGGCCTCGCGGCGAAGCCGGTTCAGCGCGGTTTCCAGCTCGCGCGCCACGTCCTCCAGGCGCGAGAGGTTGGTCTCGGCGGCCCGCAGGCGCAGTTCGGCCTCATGGCGGCGCGTGTGCAGGCCTGAGACCCCGGCGGCCTCTTCCAGGATGCGGCGGCGGTTCTGCGGTTTGGCGCCGATCAGCTCGCTGATCTGGCCCTGGCGCACCAGGGCCGGCGAGTTGGCGCCGGTCGAGGCGTCGGCGAACAGCAGCTGGACGTCGCGCGCGCGCACCTCGCGGCCGTTGATGCGATAGGTGGAGCCTTCGCCGCGATCGATCCGCCGGACCACCTCCAGCACGGGATCGTCATTGAACTGGGCCGGCGCGGTGCGGTCGGCATTGTCGATGGTCAGGGTGACGTCGGCGTGGTTGCGAGCCGGGCGCGCGCCGCTGCCGGCGAAGATCACGTCGTCCATGCCGCCGGCCCGCATGGCCTTGGCGGAGTTGGCGCCCATCACCCAGCGCAGCGCTTCCAAGAGGTTGGACTTGCCGCAGCCGTTCGGCCCGACGATGCCAGTCAGCCCGGGCTCGATCCGGAACTCGGTCGGTTCGACGAAGGACTTGAAGCCCGAGAGGCGGAGGCGCTGGAACTGCACGGAGGCGGTCCCTTCCGATCCCTAGCCCTTCGCCGCCAGGGCGAAGATCTTCGACAGCGCCGCGACATCGGCCTCGCCTTCATAGGGCGCGCCATTGACGAAGAAGGTTGGGGTGACCTCGACCTGATCCTCGCCAATCGCCCGGCGGAAGCGGGTGTTGACCCCGTCCAGCGCCTTGGTGTCGTTCATGGCGGCGGTGAACTGAGCTTCGGTCAGGCCGTATTGCTGGGCGATCGCCAGCAGGCCTTCCCACAGGCGTCCGCTCTCATAGATCGCCGCCTGCTTCTGGAAGACGGTCGTGAGGACCTCGAAATATTTCCCCGGCACGCGCCGGGCCAGCAGGAAGCCGGCGGCGGCGAACTCGTTGGGCGGGGTCAGGAACTCGCGGAAGACGAGGCGCACCTTGCCGGTGTCGATAAAGGTCTTGCGGATCGCCGGCAGCTCGGTGGTCCACCAGTGGGCGCAGTGATTGCAGCTGGCCGAGGCGTAGACGACGAACTGGACGGGCGCGGTCGCCGCGCCCATCACCATGTCGCCAGGCGCGGGCGGCAGCGACCGGGCGCGCCCGACCGAAGGCCTCGCCGAGAGGGCGAGGCCGCCAGCGATCAGGATGCGCCGGTCGAACGCCATTACTTCGAGGCTTCCGCGATCGCGGCGTCCAGTTGGGCCAGCGTCTGCTCGCCGCCCTCTTCGCCGCCCAGGCGCTTGCCGTTGACCTCGAAGGTCGGCGTGCCGCGGATGTTGTTGTCCGACATCATCTTCTCGATGCGCTCGGCCGACTTGGCGGCGTTCTCGTCGCTGAGGCAGGCGTTGAACTGGGCTTCGTTCATGCCGGCGGCCTGGGCGATGGTCAGCAGCTCGCCGCGGATGTCGCCGCTGGTGAAGATGTTGCGCTGGGCGCGGTACAGCGCCTCGGTGACCTGGAAGTACTTATCCTTGCCGGCGCAGCGGGCCAGCATGGCGCCGGCGTTGGCCAGGCGCGGTTCGCCGGTCAGGGCGTCGCGGTGGACGTACTTGACCTTGCCGGTGTCGATGTACTTGGCCTTGAAGGCCGGGAAGACTTCGGCGTTCCAGTCGGCGCAGTGCGGGCACGCGACCGAGGCGTACTCGATGACCGTGACCTTGGCGTTCGGGTCGCCCAGGACCATGTCCTCGGCCGTGACCGCCGTGCTCTTGGGCGAGCAGGCTGCGAGGCTGGCCGCGAGGGCGGCGACGATGGTGACTCGGCTGATCAGCGAACGCATGAAATGGCCCCTTGGCGGTCGTTGGAGAGGTTAAACCCGATTCTCGTTAGGCAGCGAAAAAGGCGCAACCGTGACGGCTCCAAGAGCGTGAGCCAGCCGTCCTTGTCAATGGTCCGATCCAGCCTCTAGCGCTCGGAGGACAGAACCCCGCGACCCAGCTTAAGCAGCGCTTGCTTTAGCGCCCCGTCGGGCTGTTCGGCCAGACTGTCGGCCAGCTGCTTTTCCAGCGCCGCGTCCAGCGGCGGCTTGCGGCGCAGGCGCGTGGACGGCGCGGTGGCGGGCGCCTTGACCGGGCCCTGTACGATCCGCAGGCGGGTGACCACGCCCTTGCCCAGCAGCATGTCGAGCCGCGCGGTGATCTGCGGCGCCTGATGCTGGATCAGCGAGGCGACTGGCCCGTCGACCCGCAGTTCCAGGGCCCCGCCTTCGCCGTTGCGGCCCTTGATGATGCGCACCGGTTCGGTGCGGCGCGCCAGGGTGTCGCCGACGATCTCCTTCCAGCGCGCCTGCAGGGCGGCGGGACCCTTGCCGAAGCGGTCTTCCAGGTCCTTGAGCAACGGGGCGAGGTTCTTGCCGGCCGGCGGCGGCGGACGGCGCTGAGGCTTGGTCCGCTTGCTGCGCAGGATCGCGATGGCTTCTTCCGGCGTGGGCAAGGGGCGACGCATGGAAGGAAACTAGCATGACGCCGCCGGTTCGCGGTAGGCGAGGGGCATGAAAGACCGCGACGCTCTCCGCTCGGCCCTGCTGGCCTGGTACGACGCCCAGGCGCGCGATCTGGCCTGGCGCGTAAGCCCCGCTGATCGCCGCGCGGGCGTGCGCAGCGATCCGTACAGGGTCTGGCTGTCGGAGGTGATGCTGCAGCAGACCACCGTGCCGCACGCCACGCCCTATTTCCTGAGCTTCACGCAACGCTGGCCGACGGTGTCGGATCTGGCGGCGGTGGAGGACGGCGACCTGATGGCCGCCTGGGCGGGTCTTGGCTACTACGCCCGCGCCCGCAACCTCTTGGCCTGCGCGCGGGCCGTCGTCCACGACCATGGCGGCGTCTTCCCCAACACCGAAGACGCCTTGCGCGCCCTCCCGGGCGTGGGCGCCTACACCGCCGCCGCCGTGGCGGCGATCGCCTTCGACCGCGCCGCCAATGTCGTCGACGGCAATGTCGAGCGGGTGATGTCGCGGCTATTCGCCGTGGAGACGCCGCTGCCGGACGCCAAGCCCGAGCTGAAGGCCCTGGCGGCTGACCTCATCACCGCCGATCGCCCCGGCGACTGGGCCCAGGCGCTGATGGATCTGGGGGCTACAGTCTGCAAGCCGAAGGGGCCGCTGTGCGACCGCTGTCCGGTCTCTGCCTGGTGCGCGGCGCATCTGGGCGGCGCCCCCGAGACCTATCCGAGGAAGACCAAGAAGGCCGACCGTCCGCGTCGCCACGGCGTGGCCTACGTGCTGACGCGCGGCGAAGAGGTCGCCCTGGTCCGCCGTCCACCCAAGGGGCTTTTGGGCGGGATGCTGGGCCTTCCCACATCTGACTGGCGCGCCGCGCCCTATGGCGACGCCGAAGCGGTCGCCGCCGCGCCGGTCGCCGCCGTCTGGCGCGACCTCGGCGCGGTCGAACACGTGTTCACGCACTTCTCGCTGACGCTGCGGGTGTTCGCGGCTGAGGGCGGCGGCGATTTCGTCTGGACGCCGCGCGAGGGGCTGGGCGCCTTGCCGAGCGTGTTCCTGAAGGCGGCGAGGGCGGCCGAGCGGTTGCTCTAGTTCATCCCCGCCCGGACCTGGGCTCGCAGGACGTCGATCGGCGCCAGGCCGGCGTCGGTCTTGAAGTGCCAGTAGGTCCAGCCGTTGCAGGCCGGCGCGCTCTGGACGAGGGCGCCGATCTTGTGGATCGAGCCCGACAGGTCGCCGACGGTGATCGAGCCGTCGGGGCGCACCTTGGCCACGTGCGTGCCCTTCGCGCAGTAGAGGGTGTCGCCCGGCGACAGCAGGCCGGCCTCGACGATGGTGCCGAACGGCACGCGCGGCTCGGCGCGTTTGCTGCCCATGACCTCCAGGTCTTCGGGCGCGATCGGCGTCACCTTGGCGATGCGCGTCTTGGCGTGCTCCAGATACTCGGCCTCGCGCTCGATGCCGATGAACCGGCGGCCCAGGCGCTTGGCGGCCGCGCCGGTGGTGCCGACGCCGAAGAACGGATCCAGGATCACATCGCCCGGCTTCGTCGTCGACATGATGACGCGATAGAGAAGGGCCTCTGGCTTCTGGGTCGGGTGCGCCTTGGCTCCGTCAGCGCCCTTGATGCGCTCTTCGCCCGTGCACAGCGGGATGGTCCAGTCCGAGCGCATCTGCACCTCGTCATTAGCCATCTTCAGGGCGTCGTAATTGAAGGTGTAGCGCTTGGCGTTCTGGCTCTTCGAGGCCCAGATCAGGGTCTCGTGGGCGTTGGCGAAGCGGGTGCCCTTGAAGTTGGGCATCGGGTTGGACTTGCGCCAGACGATGTCGTTGAGGATCCAGAAGCCGAGGTCCTGCACGGCCACGCCGACGCGGAAGATGTTGTGATAGCTGCCGATCACCCAGATCGCGCCGTCGTCCTTCAGGACGCGGCGAGCGGCCTTCAGCCACTCGCGGGTGAACTTGTCGTAGGCCGCGAAGCTCTCGAACTGGTCCCAATGGTCATCGACCGCGTCGACCTTGGAATTGTCGGGGCGCAGCAGGTCGCCGCCCAGCTGCAGATTATAGGGCGGATCGGCGAAGATCAGGTCGACCGATTTCTCGGGCAGGGCGTTCATCTGCTCGATGCAGTCGCCGTGGATGATGGTTTCCGGCCCGAACTTCATGGTCCCACGTCCTCAAGAAAGAGAACGGAATCATGAGTCTTTCTGGTAAATCCGGTGTTGAGAGACGTGGTTACCGGGCCGTTAACCACGGCGTTTCAGGCGCTTTTGAGTCTGATCAGACTCAAAACCTGTGGACGATCAGAGGTCTAGCTCGCCATTAACCGCCAACTCGGCCAGCGCCGCCTTCACCGGCGCCCAGCCCAGGCGGTGGATCGGCGAGGGGCCCAGGCGCCGCAGGCCCTCCACATGGATCGGCGCGTGGTAACCCTTGTGGCCGGCGAAGCCGTAGCCGGGATAGAGCGCGTCCATCTCGATCATGATCCGGTCCCGGGCCTCCTTGGCCAGGATCGAGGCGGCCGCGATCGAGCACGACAGGCTGTCGCCCTTGACCACGGTCTTGATCGGGCAGGGCAGCTTGAAGGCGTAGTTGCCGTCCACGAGCGCGAAGGCCGGGGTAACCGACAGGCCCTCGATGGCCCGGCACATGGCCAGGCCCGCCGCGTGCAGGATGTTGAGCTTGGCGATCTCCTCGATCGAGGCGAGGCCCACGCACCAGGCGATGGCGACGTCCTTGATTTCCTCTTCGAGGGCCGCACGGGCCTTGGCCGAGAGCTTCTTGGAGTCGTTGAGGCCCTTGGGGATGCGGTCGGGATCCAGGATCACCGCCCCGGCGCTCACGGGGCCCGCCCACGGGCCGCGCCCGGCCTCGTCCACCCCGCAGACCGGTCCCGGTCCGCAGGCCAGTTCCAGCATCATGTCGGGTCCGGGCGGCATGGGGGCTGTTTAGGCCGGTTCGGTGCGTATGTGAATGTGTCGGGACGCGGGTGGAGCGGCTCGCCCGATGCCGTTAGGGTCGCCCCATGCCAGGTCCCATCGCAGCCCTCCTCGCCCTCTGCGCCGCCCTGCTGGTGGCCGGACCGGTCCATGCTCAGGACGACTGGACGCTGGTCTGGTCCGACGAGTTCAACGGGACCGCTCTGGACGCCGCCAAGTGGACGCCGGCGGCCGATTGCGGCGGCGGCGGCAACGACGAGCGGCAATGCTATGTCGTGAGTCCCGAGACCCTTTCGGTGAAGGACGGCGCGCTGCGGCTGACGGCGATCAAGCGCAAGACGCGGGGTCTGGCCAATCCGTGGGCCGGACCGACGGGGCCGATGAAGACCGGCGACTACGCCTCCGGCAAGATCGTCACCCAGGGTAAGTTCAGCTGGCGTTATGGCCGCGTCGAGGCCCGTGCGCGGGTTCCGGGCGGGCAGGGCGTCTGGCCGGCGATCTGGATGATGCCGGAGCTTTCACTGTACGGCGGCTGGCCTAGGTCCGGCGAGATCGACATCCTGGAAACGGTGAACCTCGGCGCGCCGTGCCCGCCGTCGGGCGAGGCCTGCGCGGACGGCCGCGAGAACCGCGTGTTCGGTACGATCCACTTCGCCGCCGATGCGGCCGGGACCCACAAGCAAGTCAGCGCCAGCACGCCCCTGCCGGCCGCGCCGGACGGCTTCCATGTCTATGTGGTAGAATGGTCGCCCGAGGCGATCATCTGGTTCCTGGACGGCCGAGAATACGCCCGCGCCACGCCGCAGGACTGGAAACGCGACAATCAGCCGGCCAGCGCCGCGCCGTTCGACCAGCCGTTCCACCTGGTCATCAACCTCGCCTTCGGCGGCCGCTGGCCCGAGAGCGCCAACGCCAAGGGCATCGACGAATCCGCCCTCCCGGCGACGCTGGAGGTGGATTGGGTGCGCGTCAGCCAACGGATCGGGGGCTAGCGGCAGGGCCTCACTGGGGCCGCGCCGCCTTGACGACGTCCAGCACCGCCTCGATCACCACCTGCGGCTTCTGCAGTTGGACGAGATGCCCCGCCCCCTCGGCGACGCGACGTTCGCCCTGACGGGACAGTTTGGCCAGGGTTTTGTGGCTGTCTGTCCAGTCGGCGAACAGGGCCGCGTGCTCGTCCCGGGCGTCGGGACTCCAGAGACCGCCGTCGGCCGCCGCGCCGGCGCTGACGACGATCAGCGGCAGGTCGCCCCAGTCTCGCCCGTCGCGCGCGACGCGTTCGCCGTTCGGTTCATACTCTTCGTACAGAGAGGCCTGAGCACGGAGCCGGGCGGGTTCGGCGTCACGGCGCGCCAGCGCCGTCTGAGCGGCGGTCGGGATCTCCGGATAGTATTGAAAGCACGGGGCGGCGGGCGCGCCGGTCTTGACTGTTCCAGCCTCGATCCCCGCCGCGCAATCGCGTAGGCGCTTGGTTTCGGAAGCGAAATAGGCGCGATCCGCAGCGGCGGCTTTGGGGCCGGCCTTGGCCTCGCGCGCCATGTCATGCGGCCGGGTCGGATCGACGAACACCACGCCGGCGGCCTGATCCCGGTGACGGTCGACAAAGGTCAGGGTCTCGAACGCGCCGGCCGAATGGCCGACCAGCACAAAGGGTCCGCGCTCGCCCGCCGCCGCCAGGGCCTTGGCCAGGTCCTGCGTCGTCTGGTCCGAGGTCTGGGCGTTCTGAGCGTCTCCGTCGCTCAGGCCAAAGCCCGCGCGGTCCCAGGCGCAGGCGCGGGTGGTCTTGGCGACCTCGGGCTGCACCAGCGCCCAACTGCCCGACCAGCCGCCAAGGCCGGCGGTGAAGACAACGGTCGGTGAGCCCGATCCCAGGCAGTGAATGTGAATCCGGCGACCGGCCTCGACCTCCACCAGACCAGTCGGTTCGACATAGGCGTTCATCGCTTCCACGACAGGCACGTCTTGGATGACCTGCGCCTGTGCGCTGACCGCCCCACAAGCCAGCGCCGCAGCCACGCCGACGATATGCTTGCCCACCATGCGCCCTCTCCGGATCTGTCGTTGCGGAACTTAGTCGGTCGCTTCCGGGAGGCAACCGCTGTTCGCAGGTCCCCTCGGCCGGTCAAGATTGCCCGGGGCGCCGGCGACTGGCAGGGTCCTCTCCTGCCGTGGAGACGCATTTCGTGACCCCGTTCCATCACCTGCTGGTCAACAACCTCGTGGCCAACATCACCAACTTCACGATCTGGTTCGCCCTGACCTTCTACGTCTATTTGGAGACGAAGTCGGTCTTCGCCACGGGAATGATCGCGGGCGTCTATCTGGTGCTGACGGCGGCCTGCGGCATCTGGTTCGGCAGCCTTGTCGACCATCATCGCAAGAAGCTGGCGATGGCGGGGTCGAGCGTGGCCTCGCTGCTGCTCTATGCCGTGGCGCTGGCCGTGCTGCTGCTGGCGCCCAAGGGCGCCATCGCCGATGTCGGGCGGCCCTGGCTGTGGGCGCTGATCGGGCTTTCGATGCTGGGCGTCATCGCCGGCAATATCCGCACCATCGCCCTGCCCACCCTGGTGACTCTGATGATCCCCGAGGATCGCCGCGACAAGGCCAATGGCCTAGTGGGTATGGTGACGGGCGTTGGCTTCCTGACCACCTCGGTGATCAGCGGCTTCCTGGTGGCCTGGGGCGGCATGTTCGCCGCCCTCGTCTTCGCCCTGGGTTTTACGCTCGCCGCGCTGGTCCACCTGCTGGCCGTTCCGGTCCATGAGCCGCGCGTTGAGGCCGAGCACGGGGCGCCGGTCGAACCCAAGACGATCGACCTCGCCGGCACGATCAAGGTGGTGGCCGCCGTCCCGGGTCTTTTCGCTCTGATCCTGTTTGCGACCTTCAACAACTTCCTGGGCGGCATCTTCATGGCCCTGCTGGACGCCTATGGCCTGTCGATGGTGTCGGTGCAGGCGTGGGGGCTGCTGTTCGGCTTCCTGTCGGTGGCCTTCATCGCCAGCGGCGTCGCGATCAGCAGGACGGGGCTGGGCAAGAACCCGCTGCGCACACTGCTTCTGGTCAATCTGATCTCGTGGGCGGTGTGTTGTGTGTTTCCGCTGAAGTCGTCGATCGTCCTGTTGGCGATCGGCTGTTTCGTCTGGATGGCGCTGGGGCCCTATGCGGAGGCCGCCGAGCAGACGACGCTGCAGAAGGTGGTGCCGTTCGAGCGCCAGGGCCGGGTCTTCGGCTTCGCCCAGTCGGTGGAGCAGGCGGCGTCGCCGCTGACGGCGTTCCTGATCGGACCGCTGACCCAGTTCGTTTTCATCCCGTTCATGACCCATGGCGCCGGCGCGGCCACGATCGGCGACTGGTTTGGCCGAGGGCCTGATCGCGGCATGGCGCTGGTGTTCACGGTGGCTGGCGTGGTTGGGGTGATCGTCACCCTGCTGGCCTTCGGCTCCAAGGCCTACAAGCAGCTGTCGGCCGCCTATGGTCAGGGCGAGACGGCCGCCGTCGCTCAGTGACGGTGGCCCAGCGCCTTGCACGCCTCATGTCGGAAGCAGGTCACCAGGTGGTCGTTGACCAGCCCGGTCGCCTGCATGAAGGCATAGACGATCACCGGGCCGCAGAACTTGAAGCCCTTGGCCTTCAGCGCCTTGGACATCTCGACGGCCAACGGGGTCTGGGCCGGCACCTGGCCGGCTTCCCACCGGTTCTGGATCGGTGCGCCGCCGACCATGTCCCATAGGAACCGGCTGAAATCCTCGCCCCGCTCGCGCATGTCGAGATAGAGGCGCGCGCCCTGAATTGTCGCGTCGATCTTGCCGTTCGAGCGGATGATGCCGGCGTCGGCCATCAGTCGGGCGCGATCTGTCTCGTCAAAGCGCGCGACCTTTTCCGGGTCGAAATTGGCGAAGGCGGCGCGAAAGGCCTCACGCTTGCGCAGGATGGTGATCCAGGACAGCCCCGCCTGGAAACCGTCCAAGACGAGCTTCTCCCACAGCGCGCGGGAGTCCCACTCGGGCACGCCCCATTCGTTGTCGTGATAGGCCTCGTAGAACGGGTCTCCGTTCATGCCTTTCCAGGTGCAGCGGGTGATGTCGTTCATGCGGCGAAGCTGGCAGAAACTTTGCCGGCTGACTAGAACTTTTCAGGAACATGCGGCGTAGGGCGACGGATTTCCGGATCTTGCGCGTTGGGCTTCGCGAGGGACCTAGACACACGAAAGGTGCGCCGATGAAGCGCCTGAAGACCTTCGCCATCCTGACCCTGGCCACGACCGCCCTGGCCACGACGCCGGCTCTGGCCCAGCACCGGGACCGCGATCACAATCCGCCGGGGCCGCGCGGCGGGCCGGGAACCAATTGGGAGAATCCGCCGGGCTGGCGGGGCGGCCCCGGGGCCTCGCCCGACCGCCGCTACTATCGCTGGAAGGGTCAGCGGATCGAGTTCCGCTACCGCGACGGCTACTACTACAACCGCGCCTACGGCTACTATCACCCGGGCTTTGGCTGGTGGAACCAGACCGCCAGGTGCTGGTTCGACAACGACCGCAATCCGCCCGGTCCGCGCGGTGGTCCCGGCACGAACTGGGAGAACCCACCCGGCTGGCGCGGCGGCCCGGGGGCGTCCCCGGACCGCTACGGCCGCTGCCGATAAGGTCGACCTCGAGCCTTTCCCCCTCGAATGGAATCATTCGAGGGGGAAAGGCTCTATTTCAAACATTTAGAGCGTGATTACCGCCGAAACTGCTCACACTCTCGGCTATCACGCTCTAGGATCAGCCGGCCAGGAAGCTCTCGACCTCGGCCATGAACTTGGCCGGTTGATCGATCATGATGAAGTGGGCGCTATCATCGATGCGCACCAGCTTGACGCCCTTTAGTGGCCCATAGGCGGCCTGATACCAGCCGCCGAACGTCGCGGCGGGGACCGGGATGCCGCTGTTCCAGGCCCAGACCACGGTGGTCGGCGCGGTGATCTTGGCCAGCTCGGGCGTCAGGTCGGTGGTCAGCAGTTCTTCCATGGCGCGGCCAGAAACCTGCCGGTCGCTGTCGAGCGAGTGCTTGACGATGGCGGCGCGGGCGGACTCAGTGCGGACCATGCCCGCGATCACCTGCTCCTGCATGGCCTTGAAGGCGTCGGCGGGCGCGTTGGCGATCTGGGCGCGGAAGCCGGCCGCGCGCTGGGCGACGGACTCCGGCGTCTGGCCGGGGCCGAAATAGGCGACCGCGAGGTTGGGGAACATATCGACCACCATCAGCTTGCCAACAAGGGTCGGATGCCGGGCCGCCAGCATCATGCCGATCGTGCCGCCCATCGAGTGGCCCATCACCGCCGGCGACTTCAGGCCCTGAGCCTGGATGTAGCCGGCCAGGCCCTCAGCGACGCCCGCGGCGACCTTGCCCTCGGCGTTGCCGGCGGTCGGCGCGCCCGCGAATCCGGCGACATGGACGAGGTGGACGCGATAGCGGCCTTCCAGCGCCTGGGCCGTCGACTCCCAGATCTCCGGCGACGACGAAAGGCCCGGAATCAGGATCACGTCGGGGCCCTTTCCGCGAACCTTGACCGTAAATCGCGCGGCGTCGGCGGCCAGGGTCGGTCCGGCGATAGCGGTGACGGCCAGCAGCGCGCCCGCGCCGAGAACTTTGCGACGATTCATGTTTCCTGTGCCCCTAAAGCGCTTTCGGTCACCGGTCAGGGCGACTCTCTTTCCGCGCTCTGTGCCCGGAATTGGGGGCGCTCGCAACCAGAGGCTTTAGCGGCTCCACTCCGGCCGCTCGACCCGGACCGACCGTCCGTCGACGTTGAGCGAGGCGCCGTCGATCCGGTCCAGACGCAGGAGAGCCATGGCCCGGCCTTCGCGGCCGCCCAAGACCTCGCCGGCGCGCAAGTCTCCCGCCAGGACCTCTGAGCCGAAGGCTGGCGGCGCGCCCTCGAAGGTTATCGGCAGCATCCGGTTCTTGATCGTGCCGCGACGCTTCATCCGGCTGGTGGTTTCCTGGCCGACAAAGCAGCCTTTCTTGAAGTCGATCCCCGCCAGCAGGTCAAAATTGGCCTCGATCGGATAGTTGGCCTCGCTGCCCCAGTCTGCGGGGCCGGGGACGCCCAGCGCCAGGCGATGAGCCTCATAGGCGTCTTCATCGGCGTTGGTCGCCCGGTCGTCATAGGCGCGGGCGCCCAGCGCCGGCAGGCGCGGATCAGCATAGAGGCCCGGACCCGAGGCCTCGCCGCCGAACACCGCGATCACCGGGCGGTCGCTGGCGGCCAGGTCCGCCTTGGCCCGCAGGCGGTACATCGTCAGGCGCGCCAGGATGGCGTCACGGTGCGCCGTCGCCACGTCCAGCAGCGCGCCGTCCTCCGTTCCCGCCACGAACAGGTCGTAGAGCAGCTTGCCCTGCGGGGTCAGCAGGCCCGCAAAGCGCAGTTCGCCCACGGCCAGGGTCTCGACATCCTGGGTCAGCAGGCCCTGCAGAAAGCTTCGCCAGTCCGGCCCGGAGACGGCGATGACGGCGCGGGAGGCGAGGCGGGCGAGCAAAGGTGCGGTCATGAGGGCACATGTGGCGCCGTGTCGCGGGCGGCGCCAGTCCTTGAGGTAACTCAAGTGTTAACGTGGGGTGCGCCGACTCACCGACCGGCCTATAGGTGGACCGATGACACAGCGGGCCTTCCCGATCCTTTTCATCACGGCGACGCGTATCGGTGACGCGGTGCTGTCGTCTGGCCTGATCAAGATGCTGGCCGACCAGATTCCGAACGCGCGCTTCACCATTGTCGCGGGGCCCCTCGCCGCGCCGCTCTTCGCCCACGTGCCCGGTCTGGACCGCGTGATCGTGATGGAGAAGGGCAAGGGCAAGGGACACTGGTTCAAGCTCTGGAACCAGGTGCGCCACAAGAAGTGGAGCCTGATCGTCGACCTGCGCGGCTCGGCCACGGCCCTGTTCCTGCGGCGCGACAAGCGCGCCATCTGGAAGAAGATCCCGGGCGAGGTCGTCCACAAGGTGGTCGACGCGGCCCGCACGCTGAAGCTCGAGGGCGATCCGCCGCCGCCCTTTCTCTACATCACGCCCGAGGTTCAGGCCCTGGCGGACGAAATGCTGGGCCTGAACCAGGGCGGCGAAACCGGACCGATCCTGGCCGTGGGCCCGGCGGCCAACTGGGTGGGTAAGGTCTGGCCGATCGAGCGCTTCACCCAGACCGCCGCGCAGCTGCTCGACAAGGACGGCCCGATGGCCGGCGGGCGGCTGCTGATCCTGGGCGGCCCGGACGACACCCGCATGGTCGAGGAGCTGCGCATGGCCTCGGCGCGCGGCCGCACCATCGACCTCACCGGCAAGGTCGACCTGCTGACCGCCTACGCGTGCCTGAAGCGCGCCAGCCTGTTCATCGGCAACGATTCGGGCCTTATGCACATCGCCGCCGCCGCCGGAACGCCGACCATCGGCCTGTTCGGCCCCTCCGACGAGCGCCGCTACGCGCCGTGGGGCGAGCACGCCGTGGCGGTGCGCGGCCCACGGACGTTCGAACAGTTCCTGGCCATCGATCCGGAGCTGTCCCAGGCCATCCGCCATATGAGCGACTTGCCGGTGGCGACGGTCTTCAAGGCGGCCAAGGCGCTGCTGGCCAAGGTCGCCGGGACCGTTCCGCCGGAACCCGTTGCGGCCGAAGCGAGCGACGTGACAGCCGAGCCTCAAGCTCAAGCCTCTGCGGCTGAGGCCGCACCCGATCCCGCCCCCGAGGAGCCCGCCGCGCCGATTTCAGAGGCGCCCGCCGACGTGTCTTCCGAGCCCGCCGGGGAAGAGCTCGCAGGAGACCAGCTGGAAAGCGCCGCCCAGCCCGATCGCGACTGAGCCGATTTAAAGCGCGGCCCAGGAGACTCCGATGAAATCCCTGATCGCCCTCTGTGCGGCGCTGGCCCTGGCGCCCGCCGCGGCCTTCGCCGGGACGCCAGGCGAGCAGTTCTTCGATCGCCTGAGCGCGCTGTGCGGCAAGACCTTCACCGGTCAGGTCGTGGAAGGCGACGCGGCCGACGAGGCGTTCCGCAAGGCCGAGCTGGTGATGACCGTCGCCCACTGCGACGCCCGGCAGATCCGCATTCCGTTCCGCGTCGGCGAGGATCGCTCGCGCACCTGGATCATCACGCGGCTCGACGACGGCCGACTGCGCCTCAAGCACGATCACCGCCATGCCGACGGCGTCGAGGACGAGCTGTCGCGCTATGGCGGCGACACGGCGGAGCCGGGAACGGCGCAAGCCCAGCGCTTCCCGGTCGACGACGAGTCCAAGGCCCTGTTCACACGACTGAACCGGACAGTCTCCAACACCAACGTCTGGGCGCTGGGCCTCACCGACAGTGCGTTCACCTATGAGCTTTCGCGCCCGAACAGGCTGTTCCGCGTGGCCTTCGACCTCAGCAAGCCCGCGCCGTCAAAGCCCTGAGATCGGGACCTAATGGTTGCCTGTTTCGGTCGATCGTCCTAGATCGCCGGAAACCCTCCGGAGCCGTCCCATGACCCAGACCTTCGACCTGATCGTGCGTGGCGGCGAGGTGGTGAACCAAGCCGGCCGGGGCTTCACAGACATCGGCGTGCGCGGCGGCAAGATCGTCGCGATCGGCGACCTTTCGCAGGCCAGCGCCGGCGAGGTGTTCGACGCCACGGGCCTGACGGTGCTGCCGGGCGTCATCGACAGCCAGGTCCACTTCCGCGAGCCGGGCCTGGAGTGGAAGGAAGATCTCGAGAGCGGCTCGCGCGGTGCGGCCTTGGGCGGCGTCACCGCCGTGTTCGAGATGCCCAACACCGAGCCGACGACGACGGACCCGGATTCGCTCGCCGACAAGCTCGTGCGCGCCAAGAACCGGATGCACACCGACCACGCCTTCTATGTCGGCGGCACCCACGAGAACGCCACCTTCCTGGGCGAGCTGGAACGCCTGCCGGGCTGCTGCGGCATCAAGGTGTTCATGGGCGCCTCGACCGGGTCGCTGCTGGTGCAGGACGACGAGGGCGTGGAGAACGTGCTGCGCCACGTCAATCGCCGCGCGGCCTTCCACTCCGAGGATGAATATCGCCTGGCCGAGCGTCGCATCCTGGCCCGTCCCGGCGACTGGACGAGCCACCCGGAGGTGCGCGACGCCCAGGCCGCCCTGCAATCGACCCATCGCCTGGTCCGCATCGCCAAGTCGCTGGGCAAGCGCATCCACGTGCTGCACGTGACCACCAAGGAAGAGATCGACTTCCTGGCCCAGAACAAGGATGTCGCCAGCGTCGAGGTCACGCCCCAGCACCTGACGCTGGTCGCGCCCGAGGCCTATGAGCGCCTGAAGGGCTTCGCCCAGATGAACCCGCCGATCCGCGAGGCCGACCACGTGGCCGGGATCTGGCGCGGGATCGACACCGGCGTCGCCGACGTGCTGGGTAGCGATCACGCCCCGCACACGCGCGAGGAAAAGGCCCGGCCCTATCCGGCCTCGCCGTCCGGCATGCCGGGGGTCCAGACCCTGGTTCCGATCATGCTGACCCACGTGGCGGACGGAAGGCTGACCCTCGAGCGCTTCGTCGACCTGACCAGCCACGGCGTGAACCGCATCTTCGGACTGGCCGACAAGGGCCGCATCGCCGAGGGCTTCGACGCCGACTTCACCATCGTCGACATGAAGGCCCGCCGGGTCATCACCCACGACTGGATGGCCACCCGCTCGGGCTGGACCCCGTTCGACGGCTTCGAAGCCAAGGCCTGGCCCGTGGCGACCATCGTGCGCGGGATCGTGGTGATGCGCGACGACGAGATCATCGCCGAGGGCAAGGGCGAGCCGGTGCGGTTCCTGGAGACCCTGGCGGGGTAGGTGCGGCCTACGCGACCGCCAGTTTGCGTAGCGCCTCGCCCGTCAGGCGGCGGATGATCCACTCGTCCATCGCGGCCGCGCCGAGGCCGTCATAGAAGGCGATCGACGGGGCGTTCCAGTCGAGCACCGACCACTCCAGCCGCCCGAGGCCCTCGTCGACACAGCGCTTGGCGAGGTTCGCCAGCAGCGCCTTGCCTGCGCCCGAGCCCCGCGCCGACGGCCGCACGAACAGGTCCTCCAGATAGATCCCGTGCCGGCCCACAAAGGTCGAGTAGTTGTAGAACCACAGCGCAAAGCCGACCGGCTCTCCGTCGATCTCGGCGATGTCGGCGAAAACCCGGGCCTTGTCGCCGAAGAGGGCGGCCGTCGTGTCGGCCTCTGTCGCCTGGACGGTGTCGAGCAGCTTCTCATACTCGGCCAGATCGAGGATGAACTGGTGGATCAGGCTCGCATCGGCGGGCGTGGCGGGACGGACGGTGACGGGCATGGCGGTATCCGACGACTACAAGGACTTCGTTCTGGAGCAGTTGGCCCCGCTGGGCCAGATCAGCGCGCGGCGCATGTTCGGGGGAGTCGGCGTCTATGCGAACGGGCTGTTCTTCGCGCTCATCGACGACGACGTCCTCTACCTCAAGGGCGACGAGGCCCTGAAGCTCGAATTCGAGGCCGCCGGCGCACAGGCCTTCGCCCCGTTCGAGGACGGCAAGACGATGGCCTACTGGACTGCGCCCGCCGAGGCTTTGGACGATCAGGATCTCCTGCTGGACTGGGCGCGGAAGTCGTTGGCCGTGGCGGCGCGCAAACAGAAGCCCTCTCCCAAGGGGGGAGGGCGGGGCCCGCGCTGAAAGCGTGGGAGGGAGAGGGGGTAAGGCGTCGGCCGACGAAACCCCTCACCTCCCACCGCTCTGCGGTGGGTCCCTCCTCTCCCTCTGGGAGAGGGTCTCGATCACCCGATCTTCACCCCGGGCGGCGGTTCGCTGCTCTCGGGCACGAAGAAGTCCGGCATCAGGCTGGCGGTCGGGTCGACCTTGTAGTGATCGAAGTCGCGCACGCCCTCGCCGTAGAGGAAGGTGTCGTCGATCAGGAAGTTGCCGCTGAAGTCGCGAGAGCGCTTGTTGAAGATCGCATAGGCCGCGTCGGCCATGATCTCGGGCGTGCGGCAGTGGCGCAGGCCCTCCTCGCCGGTCAGGGCGAACTGGATGGCCGCCGTGGCGATGCCGGTGCGGGGCCACAGGGCGTTGAACGCGATCCCGTCGGGCTTGAACTCCTCCGCCATGCCCAGCACGCACATCGACATGCCGAACTTGGCCATCGTGTAGGCCACGTGCGAGCCGAACCAGCGCGGCGACATGTCCAGCGGCGGCGACAGCATCAGGACGTGCGGATTCTCGGCGTTCTTCAGGTGCGGGATGCAGGCCTTGGAGGTGACGAACGTGCCGCGCGTATTGATCTGGTGCATCAGGTCATAGCGCTTCATGTCGGTCATCAGGGTCGGCGTCAGCGATATGGCCGAGGCGTTGTTGACGCAGATGTCGATGCCGCCGAACTGGGCCACGGCCTTGGCGACCGCTTCGTGGACGCTGGCCTCTTCACGCACGTCGACGACCAGCGGCAGGGCCTTGCCGCCGGCGTCTTCGATTTCCTTGGCGGCGGTGTAGATGGTGCCCGGCAGTTTGGGGTGCGCCTCGGCGGTCTTGGCCGCAATCACCACATTGGCCCCGTCGCGAGCGGCGCGGACAGCGATGGCCAGGCCGATGCCGCGAGAGGCGCCGGTGACGAACAGGGTCTTGTTCTTGAGGCTCATGCGGGGTCTCCACGCGTTTTGAACAGTTGAAGGCCGACGGCGGCGAATCCGAGCAGGAAGGTCATCTTGGCCATGTGCGCGACGGGACCGTGATCCTTCAGCGCCAGGCCGGCCAGCCCGACGACCAGGGCCGCGATCCAGAGCCCCGCCGCCAGCCTCAGGACACGGACCCGCAGGAGGTCGGCGGCCCAGACCGCCATGCCGATCGACCAGACGGCCGAGGCGATCACGTAAGACGCCTCTCCGAACATCTCGGCCGACGAGGTCCGCACCAGCAGCACGCCCAGAATCGACAACACAAAACCTGCGAGCCCCACCGCGCCAGTGTCGCGAGCAGTCAGAGTCCGCGCGCCCAGCATGCCGATCAGCAGCAGAAGATCGATCAGCGTGTAGACCAGATGCGGCTGAGGCTCGACCAGGCGCGGATAGATCAGGAAGGGCGCGACGACGTCGATCGCCACGCCCAGCAGCGCTGCGGCGCCCGCTAGGCGCAGCGTCGAGGCGCGCTCCATCAGGCGCCGGCCCCGACGATGTCCACCGACAGGTCCCAGAGCCGATCGGCGGCGTCCGGATCCAGGGCGTGCGGCATGACGCCGGTCCAGGGGTTATCCTTGCTCCAGGGCAGCGCCTGGTTGCAGTCTTCCAGATAGAGCCCGCCGACGCCCTCCAGCTCGGCGCCCACCGCCGCCCAGACGCTGGTGGCTGCGCCCTGCTCGGTCGTCTTGAAGCCCTCGCGCGGCTGGTCGTTCTCGTCCAGCCAGCCCAGGGCGCGCTGCTCCTCGATCGGCAGGTGGCGCTGCAGCGGGGTCAGGATGCCGCCCGGCATGACCGCGTTGGCGTGGACGCCCTGGTCCTTGAAGCGCTTGTCGAAACCCACCGCGAACAAGCTGTTGGCGGTCTTGGCCTGGCCATAGGCCTCCCACTTTTCGTAGGGGCGGGTGTTGTAGTTGGGGTCGTCGAAATGGATCCCTGACCGGCGGTGGCCGATCGACGACAGCGCCACCAGCCGGGACGGCTTGCCGCTAGCCTTGGCGCCGGCGATCAGGTTCGGGGCCAACAGCACCGACAGCAGGAAATGGCCCAGGTGATTGGTCCCGAACTGCATCTCGAAGCCGTCGGCGGTGCGCATCAGCGGACTGGCCATGACGGCGGCGTTGTTGATCAGGATGTCGATCCGCCGGTCGCCCCAGACGTTGGCGAAGTGGCGGATGGCCTCCAGGCTGGACAGGTCCAGCATGCCGAAACTGACCCGCTTGGAGCCGGCCTCTTCATTGATGGCGTTGGCCACCTCTTCGCCGAGCTCGGGCTTTCGGGCGGCGATGATCACCTCCGCGCCGGCCAGGGCCAGCGCCCGCACGGTCTCCACCCCGATGCCGGTGGCCGCGCCGGTGACGATGGCCACCCGTCCCGAAAGGTCATGACCCGCCACGACCTCGCGCGCCGTCGACTTGGCCCCGAAGGCCGATGTGATCCGTCCGCTCATGCCCGTCTCCTCCCGTCTGTTGTTATGTCGGCTACGCTACATCTGGATCGCGCAATTCCGCAAAGACATCACGTGGGGTGAGGTCAGAGCGATCAGCCGACCTTGCTGAAGTCGGGCGCGCGGCGCTCGGCGAAGGCCATGAAGGCTTCGCGGGCTTCGGCGGTCTGCAGGCGCGCGGCGAACTCAGCGCCTTCGGTGTCCATCAGGGCGGCGATCTTCTCAGCGTCGCGCATCAGGCGCTTGGTGACGGTCAATGCGCCCAGCGGACGCTTGGCCAGTTGGTCGGCGGCCGCGCGAGCGCGGGCCCGAAGCGCATCGCCCTCCGCCAAGCCGTTGGCCAGGCCCCAGGCCACGGCCGTGGCGCCGTCCACCGCCTCGCCCAGAGCGAACATGGCGTAGGCGCGGGCGTGGCCGATGCGGGCGGGCAGTAGCCAGCTGGACGCGGCCTCCGGCACCAGGGCGAGGTTGACGAACGGGGTGGTCAGGCGCGCGTCGGGGCTGACGAACACCAGGTCGCAGTGAAGCAGCATGGTGGTTCCCACGCCGACGGCCTGGCCCTGCACGGCCGCGACCAGCGGGCGCGTGGCGTTGGCCAGGGCCTTCAGGAATCGCGTCACGTGCCGCTCGCCGCTGAAGGCGCCGGTGGCCTGGGCGGTGAAGTCCTGCAGGTCGTTGCCGGCGGTGAAGCTGTCGCCGTCGCCCTGGAAGACCACGACGCGGATGGCCGGGTCCTGTTCGGCCGCCTCCAGGCTGTCGGCCAGCACGCCGTACATGGCGTTGGACAAGGCGTTCTTCTTCTCGGGGCGCGCCAGGGTGATCGTCATCACGCCAGCGTCGATCTGCACCTTCACATGCTCGGTCATTGGGGTTCTCCCTTCGGGAACTTGGTCTGCAGACTGGTCAGCCAGCGCGAGACCACGCTGATTTCCTCGTCTGTGAAGCCTTCGGTCAGTTGGGCGTTGACGCCGCGCAGGCCAGCCTTGGCCGTGTCGCGCGCGGCGCGACCCTTGTCGGTGAGGTGCAGGCGCATAGCCCGTCCGTCCTTCGGGTCGGCGCGACGCTCGACTAGCTCGGCCCGCGCCATGCGGTCGATCAGGCCGGTCATGGCGGACGGGGCCAGATCGAGGGCGTCAGCCGCCTCGCCGATCAAGGCGCCGTCCCGTTCGCCAAGAAAGAACAGCACGCCCGACTGGGCGGCGGTCAGGCCGCCTTCAGCCGTCATCTTGCCTTCGATCCAGCGCTGCACGCGCCGATGGCCGGCGTTGAGCAGAAAGACCAGTCGACGGTTGGGCGGCGTGGACATGCGCCAACCGTATATTTCACATGCGAAATGTCAAACGGTCGTTTTTAAGCTTCGTTAGAATTCGCCGCGTACCAGGCGACGCCGTCGCCATCCACTTCGCGACGCACCCGGCCTCGTCCGATCAGGCAATTGAGGTGCGCCAGGGCCTCGCCCGTCGCCATGCCCAGCAGGTCGGGTCCGATCGGACGGGCGAACAACGCGCCGAAGGTGTCGACCACGCGTTTGCGCTCGGAAAGCTTCTTCTCAAGCCGCGCCAGACCCCGCTCGTGACCAGAGATCAGGGCGTCGATGCGGGTGTGCAGCCCCCCGAAGGGATCATTGTGCGCGGGCAGCACGATCACGTCGTCGGGCACGGTCGCCTTGACCTTGGCCAGCGAGCGCAGCCAGTCCGACAGTGGATCGGCGTCCGGCTCCGTCGGGAACACCGAGACGTTGGATGAGATGCGCGGCAGCACCTGGTCGCCGGAGATCAGGAGCTTCAGCTCCGGGCACCACAGGCAGGCGTGATCCGGCGAGTGGCCCTGGCCGGTGACCACGCGCCACGTGCGGCCACCGATGTCGAAGTCCTCGCCGTCGGTCAGGCGGCGATAGCTGTCGGGCAGGGCGTAGATCGCCTTGCCGAAGCCGCCGAAGCGGGCCTTGTAGTTCTCGATGGCGTCCTCGTCCCAGCCGGCGGCGCGGAAGAACCGCACCCCGTCCTCGGGCGCCTCTCGGCCGGTGTCGGCCACCAGCATCCGGCACTGGAAGTACTCCAGGCGCGTCATCCAGAGCCGGCAATCGAACTTGCGCGTCATCCATCCGGCCAGGCCGATATGGTCTGGATGCAGGTGGGTGACGATCACGCGGGTGATCGGCTTGCCGCCCAGAGCGTCAGCGAACGCGGCGCGCCAGGCCTGGCTGGTCTCACGGGTCTGGATCCCGGTGTCGACCACCGCCCAGCCCTCGCCGTCAGCGATGGCCCAGACATTGATGAACTGCAGCGAGCCGCCCAGCGGCATCCGCAGCCACAGCACGCCTGGAGCGACCTCGACGGCCTGGCCCGATCCCTGCTCCGGCGCCGTCTCGAACGGATAGACGAGTCGCCCCGCCTTCTTCGGCTCCGACGCCGCTTCCGTCGCTTCGTCCTCGAACCCGTCGCGCATTTCACTCTCCCCGCGCGCCAGTCGACCGACGCTTATTCCCGATATTACCCATTTTTTGCCCGTAAGGGCCGTCACGATCACGCCTAGGTCGGACGGTATCTTGACCCCTGATGCAAGCACGCGCTTATGTCCGCGCGAGGAATCCACCCAGGAGATGTTTCCCATGAGGCCTTTCGCGATCGGCCTGACGGCCGCCCTCGCGGTCGCCGTACTCGTTCCGGCCGCCGTCATTTCGGCGCCGAAGGAACAGAAGGGCAAGCCCGCCATCGACGCCAAGGCGCGTGAAGCGGGCATGAAGGAAGCGCCGGCGCTGATGCAGGCCAGCGGCGCCAGCTGCACCGTTTCTGACGCTCGCTATATCGGCGAGGACAAGAAGGCGGGCGCCAAGTACTTCGAAGTCGCGTGTAACGAAGGCATGGGCTTCGCGCTCATCGCCAAGAAGGACACCGCGCCGCAAGTCTATAGCTGCCTCGAATCGAGCCAGCCGGGTCCGGACGGCAAGGTCGGCGGTCTGGCCTGTATCCTGCCCGGCAACGCCAATCCCAGCGCTGGCCTCGACGCCTACGTCAAGAAGGGCGGCGCCAACTGCGAGATCGAGAACACCCGCGCCATCGGCACGGGGGCCAAGAACGCCTATTTCGAAGTCGCCTGTAAGGGCGGCTCCGGCTACGTCGTCCAGACTACCGCCCCGATGAACATCGGCGGTGACGTCACCGTCAACAGCTGCCTGCTGTACGAAGAAGGCGGTAATGTGAGCTGCAAGCTGACCAACCGTCAGACCCAGCTGCAGATCGTCGACACGCTGAACACGGCCGCTGCGGCCGCCGGCACCAAGTGCGTGGTCAAGGACAAGCGCTACGTCCTCAGCACCAAGACCGACAACTACTTCGAAGTCGCCTGCGACGACGGCAAGGGCTACGTCTACCAGCAGACCTCGGCCACCGGTGCGTTCAACCGCGCCATCCCGTGCGCCCAGGCCGGCTTCGTCGGCGGCGGCTGCACCATGACCGACGCGGTCGCGGCTCAGACCGAGCAAGCCGGCTTCTACAGCAAGCTGGCCAACAAGGCCGGTTTCGCCTGCGACGTCGAGAAGTACGGCATGCTGCCGACCAACGACCCGAAGAAGGAAGTCGTCGAGCTGAAGTGCAAGGGCAGCGACGTGGGCGGCATCGCCGTGTTCACCGCCACCGACGGCAAGGTTTTTGACTGCCTGACCGCCGAGATGAACGGCTACCGCTGCTCCTTCACCAAGAAGGACACGCAATATGCTCGTCTGACCAAGGACCTCGTGGGCTTCAACAAGGCCTCGTGCCAGGTCTCGGACGCGCGCATCATCGGTTCGACCGACACCGAAGGCTTCGTCGAAGTGGCCTGCTCGGACGGCCTGCCGGGCTGGGTCCTGGGCTATCCGGTCGGCGTCGCCAAGCCGGCGGCCAAGGAGTTCCTCTCCTGCGCCCAGGCCAAGGGCATCGGCGGCGGCTGCAAGCTGCCGACCAACAAGCCGAAGGCCTGATCAAGGTCACGGCCTGACAAGGAAGAGCCCGCCCGGAGCGATCCGGGCGGGCTTTTTCTTTTTGGACTGAAAGAGAGGGCTTTTCCTACATCGCCGCTTCGATCAGGCGCGGCCCCGGCGTCGCCATGGCGCGGGCGAAGGCCTCGTCGAAGGCCTCGGCGGTGGAGACGCGCTCGGCGGTCATGCCCATGCCTTCGGCGAGCTTGACCCAATCGATGCGCGGATCACCGAGATCCAGCAGCTTCGAGGCGGCAGGACCAGGGTTGCCGGCGCCGGTGCGGCCCAGCTCGATGCCGAGAATGCGATAGGCGTGGTTGGCGAAGACGACGACGGTGACGTCCAACTTCTCGCGCACGACGGTCCAGAGGCCCTGTACGGTGTACATGCCCGCGCCATCGCCGGTCAGGGCCAGCACCTTGCGGTCGGAACAGGCCACCGCCGCGCCGATCGCCAGCGGGATGCCCTGACCGATCGCGCCGCCGGTCAGGGACAGCCAGTCATGGGCGCGGGCCGCCTTGGTCTGGGTGAAGATCGGCAGGCCCGCCGTCACCGCGTCGTCGGAAATGATCGTGTTCGTCGGCATATGCCGGGCGATCGCCGCGCCGATGGCCCAGGCGTCGAGGCGTCCGGCCGGCGCGTCCGGCGCGGCGTAGGTCTCGACGGAACCCAAGGCCGGAGCGCCCAGCGCGTCAGCCAGGGCGTTGAGCGCTGCGGCGGCGTCGACCTCGCGGCCACAGAGCGTCTCGACTGCGCAACCCTCCGGAACCAGCACGCTGGGACGATCGGGATAGGCGAAGAAGGCCACCGGGGTCTGGGTCGCGACCAGCACCATCAAGTCGACGCCATCGAGGTCCTTCAGCGCCAGCTCCCCGAAATAGGGCAGTTTGTCGGGGCGAAAACGACCTTCGCCGCGCGCTTGGCGAGCGGTGAAGGTGTCGGTCAGCACCCGCACGCCATGGGCGGCAAGCCGCCCGGCCGCCGTCAGGGCCGCCTCGCCACAGGCGCCGGAGCCCAGCAATAGCACCGGCTTGGCCGCATCGCTCAGCGCCTTGGCCGCTGCGGCGACGGATGTAGCCTCGGGCGCGGTGAAGGCGGGCGGCGTCACGACCGGCCCCTTGACCGTCGTCTCGTTCCAGGCCGCGTCGGCGGGGAGGACGAGGCAGGCGTTGCCGCCGGGCGCGCCATAGCTGGCGACAATGGCCTCTGCGGCCAGAGGCCCGACGCTGTCGGCGGTCTCGGCCGACTTGACCCACAGTGAGTTGGGGGCGGCGAGGGCGGCGATGTCGCTGTTCAGCGGCGCGTCGAAGTCGCGGTGATAGGTGGCGTGGTCGCCGATGACATTGACCACCGGGGTGAAAGCGCGGCGGGCGTTGTGCAGATTGGCCGCGCCATTGGCGTAGCCGGGTCCCAGGTGCAGGAGGGTGCAGGCGGGCTTGCCGGCCATGCGGCCATAGCCGTCGGCCGCACCGGTGGCCACGCCCTCGAACAGGCAGAGCACGCTGCGCATGCGCGGCTCGCGGTCCAGGGCCGAGACGAACTGCATCTCGCTGGTGCCGGGATTGGCGAAACAGGCGGTCACGCCGTTGTCGGCCAGGGTGGTGATCAGGGCGTCCGCGCCGTTCATGGTCTTCTCCGTACCTATGCCTCTTCCTTCCGACATTTCGCCGGCCGCGCCAACCCGGGGACGCTTCAAGGCGATTGCGCTCAGAGGGCGGGGCGGCGCAGTCTGAGCAAAAAGCGGGGGGACAGGATGATGCAAGGCATGAGCGCGGCCGCGCGGTGGACGCTGATCGCTTCGGTGTTCGCCGGGGTCAGCTATGTGGCCAGCTGGGCCCTGACCCTGCCGCCTGGGGTCGAGACCGTCTGGAAGGGCGCGGGCGTCGCCCTCCTGGCGATCCACGCCGCGCTACGGGCCCGGTCGCTGGACGGCTGGCTGCTCGCCGCCGTCATGGCGCTGGGGACCGGCGGCGACGTCCTGCTGGAGACCCACGGCCTCACGGTTGGCGCGATCTCGTTCCTGCTGGGACACGTGGTGGCCAGCGGCCTCTATCTTCGCCACCGCAAGCCTGGGTCCCTGGCGCCGCTGGCGCTGATCCCGATCGTCGTCGCCGTGTCGTTCCTGCTGCCCAGCGACCGCGCCGGCGCGCCGGGGATCGCCCTCTACAGCCTGTTCCTGGCGGTGATGGCCGCCACGGCCCTGATGAGCCGGTTCCCGTTCAAGACCGTCGGTTCGGGCGCGCTGATGTTCGTGGTCTCGGATGTGTTGATCTTTGGCCGCTTGGGGCCGTTGCCCGACAACCTGGCTACGGGGCTGGGCGTCTGGGGTCTCTACTACTTTGGACAGTTGCTGATCTGCGTCGGTGTGGCGGGGGCGTTGGACGCCTCCACCACCGACCTCCCCGGCGAAGGCCGGGGCCCAGATTCAGCCTGAGCGTTTGAAGGTAACGCGCCGACGGCCCTGCGCTTCCGGCGGACCTCCGTGGGTTCGATCTGGGCCCCGGCCTTCGCCGGGGAGGTCGGATTAGGAGAACACCATCACCCCTTCGCCGGGCGACTCAGCAAACAGCCGCTCAAGCTCTTTCGGCCGCCGATCCCGCGCCAGGGCCTGGTTGATATAGCCCTTGTCCGTCAGCTCGCCGCTCGCCGCGTCGGGCGCGCCGTCCAGGATCAGGGCCCGAGCGATCCGTCCGCCGCCGCCCTTGGCCGCCGCGTTCATCCGCGACAGGCCCTCAACGATGGCCGCACGCACCGCATCAGGGGCGCCGAGCCGCTCGGCCGCCTTGGCGTCGACGAACAGCATCAGGCCGACGCCTTCCTGTCCCTCGCCGCAGACGACCGCGTCGGACACGACGCCGCCGATCGCCGACACCGCCGCCACCCGCAGGGCCCCGGCAGCCACGAAGGTGCCGCTGGCCAGCTTGAAGTTCTCGACCAGGCGTCCGTCGAACACCAGCCCCGCCGCCGCATCCTCCGGATCGGCCAGCCTCGCCGCGTCGCCCAGGCGGTAGAAGCCCTCTTCGTCAAAGGCCTGGGCCGTGGCCTCGGGCTGGTCGAGATAACCGGGCGAGACCTGCGGGCCCTTCACGCGGATCTCGAACTTGCCGCCGTCGCCGGCCGGAACCAGCTTCACCGCCGTACCGGGCGTGGGCAGACCGACCATCCCGGAGCGCGCATTCAGCCAGTGGATGTTGCAGGCCGTCGGCCCCGTCTCGGTCGCGCCATAGCCGGCGGCGAAGGTGATCCGTTCGCCCACCGTCCGCACCGCGACGGCCTGGACGCGATCGAGGATCGACTGGGCCATCGAGGCTCCGCCGTACTGCAGAACCCGCACCTTTTCGAAGAACTTCGCGGCGAGGGCCGGGTCACGCTCCAGCTCGCCGACGAACATGCCCCAACCGGCCGGGACCATGTTGTGATAGGTCGTGGCCACCTCCGACAGGTTCCGGACGGTCTCGGCGAAGCGCCCGGGCACGGGCTGGCCGGCGTCGATGTAGAGCGTCCCGCCCCGGTGCAGCACCATGTGCAGGATGGCGTTGGCGCCCAGGCTGTGGCTCCAGGGCGCGGAATTGACCAGCACCGGCGGTTCGGGGTCGGCGTAGCACGCCTCGATCTGCGCCGCGTTCAGCGCGATGTTGGCGTGGGTGCACACCACCGCTTTCGGCTTCCCGGTCGAGCCGGACGTCAATAACAGCTTGGCCACGTCGTCCGGCTGGGCCGTTGGCGGCAGCGGCGAGCTCTTCAACAAGGCTTCAAAGGCGACGTCGCCCGGCCGCGCATTGCGACTGACCACGACCGGCAATCCGGCCAGGAACGGCGCGGCTAGGGCGTCGCTGAACGCCTCGGCGTCGTCGGCGTAGACGGCGGCGGGCTTCAGCCGCTCAACGGCGTGTTGCAGCCGGGTGAGATCCGCGCCCTTAAGGCCGTATTGCGGCGACACCGGCGCGGCGGGCGCGCCCAGGCTCATGGCGGCGTAGGCGATCAGGGCGTGGTCGATGCCGTTGCGCGCCAGGATCAGCAACGGCTGACCTCGGTGCAGGCCCAGCGCGGCCAGCCCGCCCGCCAGCGCCTCGACCCGAGACCTCGCCTGCGCATAGGTCACGGTGCGCCAGCCCTCGCCGTCGCGTTCAGCCAGCCAGATCCGGTCCGGCGCCTCGGCCGCCCAGCGCGCCAGCGGCGCGGTCGTGGTCCGCACAGCATCGGAATAGGGCATGGGATTGCGCAGGATCAGCGTCTCGCCCCCCTCGCCCTGGGATCGCTCGACCTCCAGCGCGCGGGGCGCGTAGCGAGCATCGCGGAAGGGGGCTGTGTTCAGGGTCGATCCGTCCATGACCTGTTATGTCGCGGGTCATAACGCTGTTCAATCGGCCGGGCGTAATCGCGCCCCTCTCGACATTTTTTTACGGCCGCTGTCGAATCCTGCGGACCCGGTGCGTCTCTGGGGTCGAGGCGCTGCGATGGTCGCGCGCCGACGGGAGAAGACCATGCAATACGCCCTGCTGCTGTACGAGAACGAAGCGGTCTACGCCGAAGAGGGCGCGACCAGCCTGGAGGCGATCATCGCGGCCCATGGCGCTCTGGCGGCCGAACTGGCCCAGCAGGGCGTGCTGCGCGGCGGCCAGGGTCTGAAGTCGTCAGACACCGCCACCACCCTGCGCAAGGCGCGCGGCGTCGACACCCTGCACGACGGCCCCTACGCCGAGGCGCGTGAGCAGTTGGGCGGCTTCTACGTGATCGAGGTTCCGGATCTCGACGCGGCCCTGGCCATCGCCAAGCGCATCCCCTTCGCCGGCGACGGCGCGGTCGAGGTGCGCCCGATCATCGACGAAGATTGAGCCTGCTCGACCAGACGGCGCGGCGGGACGGCGGCAGGATCGTCGCCGCCCTGGCCGCCGCCTTCCGCGACCTCGACCTAGCTGAAGAGGCCTATGCCGAGGCCTGCGCACGGGCGGCGGCGGTGTGGCCCGCCGCGCCGCCGCTGGACCCGGCCGCCTGGCTCTACGCCGTCGCCCGTCGCTATGCGCTGGATATGATCCGTAGACGGAATATGCGTCGCGCCAACGCTGTTGAACCGCCCGCGCCGCCCCCCACGGCCGAGGACATCCTGACCGCCGACGACCGCCTGATCCCCGACGAGCGGTTGCGATTGATCTTCGTCTGCTGCCACCCGTCGGTCGCGCCGGAGGCGCGCGCCGCCCTGACCCTGCGCCTGGTCTGCGGCCTCTCGGTCGCCGAGATCGCCCGCGCCTTCCTGGTCGCCGAACCGGCCATGTTCCAGCGCCTGACCCGCGCCAAGAGGAAGATCGCGCAGGCGGGCGTATCGTTCGAGGTCCCGGGTCCGGAGGCCTGGCCCGGCCGGATGGCGGCGGTGCTATCGACCCTGGAAGTGGCCTACGCCCGCGCCCACGAAGACGCCGCCGGCTCAGGGCCGCACGCCGGCTACGCCCGCGAGATGCTGGACCTGACCGCCGTGCTCACGGGCCTGGCCCCCGACGATCCGGAGGCCCTGGCGTTCGCCGCCCTCGTCCGCTTCGCCGAGGCGCGGCGTCCGGCTCGGCTGGACCCGGACGGGGCCATGATCCCTCTGGCCGAGCAGGACCCGAAACTTTGGAACCGCGCCCTGATTGCCGAGGGCGAAGCCCTCCTGCGCCGCGCCGCGCGGCTGAACCGTCCGGGCCCGCGCCAGTTGCGGGGCGCCCTGCATGGGGCCTGGGCGCTGCGAAGGTCCCTTGCGGAGCCGCCGCCGTGGGCGACCCTGCTGGCGCTGTATGACCTGTTGCTTCAAGAGGGCGACGATCCGTTCGTCCGTCTCAACCGCGCCGTCGCGCTGGCGGAGCTCGCCGGGCCGGCGGCCGCCCTCGCCGAGGTCGAGGCGCTGGACGCCGACCGGTTTGAGCGTTTTCAGCCTTACCATGCGGTCAGGGCCGATCTGCTGGCGCGGCTGGGCCGAGCCGACGAGGCTCTGCGGGCCTATGACCGGGCGATAGAGATGGCGCCGGGAGAGGCTGAACGGCTCTGGTTGATCCGTAGACGGATGATCTTGCCCTAAGTTGCCGTCGGCGCCCGCTCCCGCCTTGACGCGGCTCACTCCAACCGGTCGGCCTTGCGCAGTTCGGGGAACAGGAAGGCCCAGATTCCGGTGACCGCCATGGCGCCGACGCCGCCGAACACCGCCGCGCCGATCGGACCCAGCAGCCAGGCCGCCGCGCCGCTCTCGACCTCGCCCAGCTCGTTGGAGGCGCTGATGAACACGCCCGATACGGCGGCGACCCGGCCGCGCATGGCGTCGGGGGTGACAATCTGCACCAGGGTTTGGCGGACATAGACGCTCAGCATGTCGGCCCCGCCCAGCACCGCCAGCGCCGCCACCGACAGCCAGACCAGCTTGGAAAGACCAAAGACCACCGTGGCCAGGCCGAAGACGGCGACGCCGGCGAACATGATCTTGCCGGCCTGGCGTCGGATCGGGTTGGCGGCGAGATAGATCCCGACCAGGCAGGCGCCGATCGCGGGGGCGGCGCGCAGCAGGCCAAAGCCGCCGGGGCCGATATGCAGCACGTCCTTGGCGAACACCGGCAGCAGGGCCGTCGCGCCGCCCAGGATTACGGCGAACAGGTCCAGCGAGATCGAGCCGAACACGATCTTGTTGTTCCAGACGTAGGAGAGGCCTTCCTTGATGAGCTCGACGCGCGAGCCGGGCTGCTGCTCGGGCTTGGTGGGCTTGCGGATGGCCAAGGCGAGCAGGGCCGCGGTCAGGTAGAGGGCGAACGAGGCCCCGAAGGCCAGGGCTGGCGAATGGATCAGGAGCAGGCCGCCGAGGGCGGGTCCGCCGATGGATCCGGCCTGCCAGGACAGCGATTGCCAGGCGATGGCGCGCGGCAGCAGCGGACGCGGCACCAGCATCGGCCCCATGGCGCTGCTGGCCGGCGAGAGGAAGGCGCGGCTGGCGCCGAACAGCACCGAGATCGCGAAGATCGGCCACAGCTGGTGCGAGCCCATCAGGGCCAGGATCAGCAGCACGCCGGCGCTGACGGCGTCCAGCGCCAGGGTCGCGGCGACGATCAGCTTGCGGGTCCGGCGGTCGGCCGTCTCGCCGGCCACCAGGGTCAGCAGGAACAGCGGCAGAAACTGCGCCAGGCCGATCATGCTGACCAGGAACGCCGACTCGCCGACCGAGCGGGTCATCCGGGCGATGGCGTAGACCTGCCAGCCCAGCGCCACCGACTGGATCTGCACCCCCAGGGTGGAGACGAACCGCGCCGCCCAGAACAGCAGGAAGTCACGCTCCCGTAACAGGGCGCGGGTAGAGCTCTCGAGCGCAGGCTCGGACGATGGGGCGGCGGGATCGGACATCGCGCCGAACATAGGGCCAAGTCGTCGCACCGCAACGTTATTGACCTGCGAAGGCCTTGGCCCTACAGCGCCGCATCCTTTGGAGGCAATCAGGCATGCGACGCCTGCGACGAATGAAGCGCGAACGCGCCACGATCTGAAGCCCTCCCGCGCGCCTTCGTGTCGGGAGCCCCCGACGCCCTTTCGCATTTTCCGAAGGCCGATGACCTCCGTTCAACAGTCTCTCTCTCCCGACCCCTTTCCGCCGCTGGTCCACGAGACCCCGGCGATGGAAGCCGCCGTCACCGCCCTGATCGACCGGGTCTTCGGCCCCGGCCGGTTCGCCAAGTCATCCGAGCGCCTGCGCGAGGGCAACACCCTTCTGGCCGACTGCTCGTTCGTGTCCCTGCGCGGCGGCGCGCCTGTGGGCTGCGTGCGGATGTGGCCTGTGACGATCGGCGGCGAACCCGTCGCGTTCCTGGGGCCGCTGGCCGTGGATCCCGACGAGCGCAGCGCCGGCTTGGGCCAGGCCCTGGTCGAGGCCGCCTGCGAGGCGGCGCGGGCCGCCGGCTGGCGCGCGGTCCTGCTGGTGGGCGATGGTCCGTACTTTGGGCGCGTCGGCTTTTCCAACGCCCACACGGCCGGAGTCGTGATGCCCGGGCCGGTCGATCAGCGCCGCGTCCTGCTGTTGCCGCTGCGCGAAGGCGGCGACGAAGGACTCTCCGGCCTCGTCGCCGTTGACCCTCGCGCTTGAGCCGGCGCGCCCGACAGCCTAACTGAACGGGCATGACCGACACGCCCTTCAAGTCTGGCCTGGATGGCGTCGCTCAGTCCGTGAAAGCGGCGGGCGAGCGCGGCTTGCCGCCCGTCCACCTCTGGAACCCGCCCCATTGCGGCGAGATCGACATCCGCATCCGCAAGGACGGCGTCTGGTTCCACGAGGGCACGCCGATCGGCCGCGAGGCGCTGGTGCGGCTGTTCTCGACGGTTCTGCGGCTGGACCCCGACGGCTACCACCTGGTGACGCCGGTCGAGAAGATGAGGATCACCGTCGAGGACGCGCCGTTCATCGCGGTTCGCGTGGACCGCGAGGGCGAGGACCTCGTCTTCCAGACCAATGTCGGCGACACGGTGACGGCGGGGCCGGACAACCCGATCCGCGTCACCATCGACGCGGAGACCGGCGAACCGCGTCCGTATGTCCACGTCCGACGAGGCCTGGAAGCGCTGATCGCACGGGCGGTGTTCTACGAACTGGCCGAGTTGGCGGTTGAACGCGAGGGCGTCTGGGGCGTGCGCTCGGGCGGGGCGTTCTTCCCGATCGCCGGGCCCGGCAAGGGTGCGGCATGACCCGCGAAGAGCGCCGCGCCTGGATCACCAGCCGCCTGCATCCGATCGCCGACTATGATCCCAGCCTGGCCAATCCCCTGCGGTCGGACTTTGATCTCAATCCGGGCCTGAAGGTCGACAACCCGCACGCCCTCCGGCCGGCCGCCGTGCTGGTCGGCCTGGTCGAGCACGACGACGGTCCGACCATCCTGCTCACGCGCCGCTCCGACACGTTGCGGAGCCACACCGGCCAGATCGCCTTTCCGGGCGGGCGATGCGATCCGGGCGAGACCCCCTGGGGCACGGCGCTGCGCGAGGCTCAGGAGGAGGTCGGCCTGGACCCCGCCCACGTCACGGTGGCGGGGCTGCTGCACGGCTACCAGACCGTCACCGGCTTTCACGTCACGCCGGTGGTGGGCTTCATCGATCCCAAGGCGACCTTCACGCCCAGTCCCGAGGAGGTCGCCGACGTCTTCGAGACGCCGTTCGACTTCCTGATGGATCCGGCCAACCACCAGCGCCAGCATCGGGAGGTTCCCGGCGGCCCGCGACGTCACTTCTATGCGATGCCGTGGAACGATCGGTTCATCTGGGGCGCGACGGCCGGGATGCTGCGCGCGCTCTACGAGGCGCTCTACGACGAATCCGGGCGCGGCCCCCCTGAATAGGGCGTTTCGGGTCTGGCGAAGCGGGGGCCTGCTGGCCTAACAATGTCGCCCCCTCGTCAGAGGGATCGGACGCGTGAGTGGGAGTCAGGCGTTGAGCAGTGAAATGATCGGTGACGCGCCCTGGATCGCGTCTCCGGAGACCAAGGCTGTTATCGCCGCATTGGAAGCGCGCGGCTACGCCGGTTGCGCGCGGTTTGTCGGGGGATGTGTGCGCAACACCCTGATGGGCAAGCCCGTCGACGACATCGACATCGCCACCACCCTGACGCCGGACCTCGTCATCGACGCCCTGGAGCAGGCCGGCCTGCGCGCCATCCCGACCGGGGTCGACCACGGCACGATCACCGCCCTGTCCGGCGGACGCCCCTACGAGATCACCACCCTGCGCAAGGACGTCTCGACAGACGGTCGGCGCGCGGTGGTGGCCTTCACCCAGGACTGGAATCAGGACGCCGAGCGGCGCGACTTCCGCTTCAACGCCCTCTACGCGGACACCGACGGCCGGATCTACGACCCGACGGGCCAAGGCGTCGCCGACGCGCGCGAGGGGCGGGTGGTGTTCGTCGGCGATCCGATGACCCGCATCCGCGAGGACTATCTGCGCATCCTGCGCTTCTTCCGCTTCCAGGCCTGGTATGGCCGGGGCGAGGCCGACCAGAAGGCCCTGGCCGCCTGCAAGGCGCTGAAGGGCATGGTGTCGGGCCGCGCCGCCGAGCGCACCCAGAAGGAACTGATGAAGATGCTTGCGGCGGATGATCCGCGTCCGGCCTTCCGCCTGATGGCCGCCACCAGCGTCCTGTCTTCGATCCTGCCGTCGGTGAAGTCCCTGGCCCGGTTCGAGGCGCTGGTCGGCATCGAGACCGAGCAGCTGTTCGAGAACGATCCCGACTTGCGCCTCGCGGCCCTGATCCCGGACGATCCCAAGGTCGCCGAACAGCTGGCCGAGCGCCTGCGCCTGCCCAACAATGTTCGCGACCGCCTGGTGGACGCCGTCGGCAAGACGCCCCGCGTGGTCTCTTGGATGAGCCCGCGTGAGGCGCGCCGGGCGGTCTATGGCCTGGGGACTCGCACCTTCTCTGACCGTATCAAGCTGGCTTGGGCGGGTTCGGGCCGCGACTCCACCGCGCCGCAATGGCGAGCCTTGCTGGCCTTGGCCGAGACCTGGAACCCGCCGGCCTTCCCGCTGTCGGGCGACGAGGTCATGAAGGCCGGGGTGCCCAAGGGCCCGATGGTCGGCGAGGTTATGCGCGAGATCGAGCTCTGGTGGATCGACCAGGACTTCATCGAAGACAAGTTCAGCGCCATCGAGCGCCTGAAGGCCGTGGCTCAGGGCATGGTCTACTGACGACGATGACGGCGCGCGCGCTCAAGATCGGCCTGCTGGAGACGGGCGAACCGCCCGGGGCGCTGAAGGCGACCTTTGGCGGCTACGGCTCGATGTTCGAGGCGCTGCTGGGCGATGGTCATGCGTACCGCACCTATGACGTCCAGCGCGGGGTCTTGCCGGCCCATCCGGGCGATAACGACGCCTATGTGATCACCGGCTCCTCGGCGGGGGTCTATGACCCTCTGCCCTGGATCGAACCGTTGAAGGCTTTCCTGCGAGCGGCCGGAGGGCAGACGCCGCTGGTCGGCGTGTGTTTCGGTCACCAGGTCATGGCCGAGGCGTTCGGAGGCAAGGTTGAGAAGTCGGCGAAGGGCTGGGGCGTTGGTCTCCAGGCCTATACGGTCGCCGAGCGGGCGCCCTGGATGGACGGGGCGGCGCAGGTCGCCGTGCCGGGGTCGCACCAAGACCAGGTGGTGGACCTGCCGCCCACGGCCCGCGTGCTGGCGGGCAGCGCGTTCACCCCCTATGGCATTCTCGCCTATGAGGACGCCCGCGCGATCTCGATGCAGTTCCATCCGGAGTTCTCGCCGGACTACGCCAAGGCGCTGATCGAGGCGCGGCGCGGGACCCGGTATACCGATCCGCAGGCCGATGCGGCGATCGCCAGTCTGGACGGCCCCAACGACCGAGCGCGGATGGCCGATTGGATCGGGCGGTTCCTCACCCAGGAAACCACACGCTAAGCTGAGGCGTTGGCCCTCCGGCATTGCTGGAGGAAACCCCATGCGCATCGTAACGATCGCCATCCTCGTCGGAGGCGTGACCGCCGCAGGCGCTGTTCTGGCCGGAGGCGTCGCTGCACCCTCGGTGAAGCCGGCCGCCGCGGCGTCCCTGCGCACCGTCGCCAGCTTTGACGGTATCAAGGACCCCGCCGCCCGCTCGCTGGCCCTGTTCGAGGAAGCGGGCAAGGTGATCCAGAGCCCCCGATGCCTGAACTGCCACCCCGCCGAACGCTCGCCCACTCAGGGGGATGACCTGCATCCGCACAATCCGCCGATGGTCGCCGGCGACAGCGGCCACGGTCCGGCGGGCTTGCCGTGCCTTTCATGTCATACCGCCGCCAACGTCCCGACCTGGGGCGATCGCATCAAGAGCATTCCGGGTGATCCGAAGTGGGCGCTGGCGCCGGCCGAAATGGCTTGGCAGGGCAAGTCCCTCGGAGCCATCTGCGCCCAGATCAAGAACCCCGCCACCAATGGCGGCAAGACCCTGGCGGAGATTCATCACCACATGGCTGAGGACCACCTGGTGGGGTGGGGTTGGAACCCGGGCGAGGGGCGAACACCGGCGCCGGGCACGCAGGCTCAGTTTGGCGCGCTGATCAAGGCGTGGATCGATACGGGCGCGAAGTGTCCGAAGGCCTGAGAAGGCCGGTGGCGCCCTGCGCTGGCCGCGTCGTCAGCTTGAAATCTTGGCTTCCAGTTCGTTGAGGCGCGCGCGGGTCGAAGCAAGGTCCGGTCCGAACCGCGCCGGGTCGGCGGCGGCCAGGCGGCCGGCGATGTCGTAGCTTTCGCGATAGAGGTCCAGGGCCCGCATCCGGTGGCCGCGATCCTCGCGAAGATCGGCCAGGCGCTCGAGATTGACCGAGAGCGCGCGTTGGGCGTTGGCGTCGTGCGCCTCGCGGCCGCCGCGTGAGCGGCGCAGGGCCAGCGCCTCTTCGAAAGCCGAGAGCGCCGCGTCAAGACGCCCCTCAGCCTCGGCCACGTCGCCCACGCCCGACAGTGCGCCGGCCAGGAGTTCGGTGCTGGCGTCGTCGGTGCGGACCTGGCGAACCTGACGCGCAAAGGCCACGGCCGTCTCATAGGCTTCGGCCGCTTCATCGAGCTGGCCCTGAGCGCGAGCGAAGTCGCCCAGGTCGCGATGAACGATGGCCAGTTCCTCGTCGGTGTGCGCCTGGCGCTTCATCGTCGCGAGCAGGCGCGCGCACTCACCCCAGGAATCCGCGCGGCTCAGGCCGACCAGGCGCGCCCGCATCTCGGCGAAGGTGTTGGGCGATGGCTGGGGCGGGAGCGGCGCGACGACTGGCTCGGGCGGCGGCGTCACGGGCATGACCGGCGTCGCCACCGGCTCGACGGCGGAAAGGGCTAGGGCAGGTGACGGCGCTGCGACCGTAGCCGCGACCGGCGCGGTCTTGCGCGTTTTGCGCTTGGGACGGGGAAGCAGGGCGGCGACGATGAGCACCCCGCCCACGATCGTCGCCGCCACGCCGACAGCGGGCCGATGCGGTTCAAACGGACCAAGGTCGAGGTTCGTGGCCCATGTCCCCAGCGAGCCCCAGCCCGCCACCACATACCCCGACGACGCCAGGATCAGCCCCAAGATGATCCCAACCAGTCGCGCCAACATCGCGTCCCCCAGACGTGCGCCCATTATAGGCGTCCCACCGCCGAGCCGCACTAGTCATCCGACGGCCCCGATCCCGTCGAGCCGTCTCAACCGGCAGGGGAAGGGGGCCGCGCGAATGATCCCGTGGCGGGCGCCGGGCGAAGGAGGCGCCTCTAAATCAACCAGGTTCGCGGGCGCGGGTGCGCCTCGCCGCGGGTGAGATAGTAGATTCCCATCACGCAGCGAACCACGAACCAGACGCCCACGGCGCCCATGATCGCGATCCCCGCCATCAGCACGGGAATACCCACCAGCAGCAGGCTCAGCGGCGCGCCGAAGATGGTCATCATCAGGCCGATCAGGAACCAGGCGATGGCCAGCCAGAAGGTCCGGATCGCGAAGGTGTAGTGCGAGGCGTTGATGGGGCCTGCGGCGTCACGGTTCACATAGGCCACGATCAGGCCCACGAAGAAGGTGAGGCCGTTGGTGAAGCCCAGCAGGTAGAGGCCGTACACGACGGCGGGCAGGATCTTGTCTTCCTCGGCGCGAGGGGCGACGGCGGCGTCGGTCATGGCTTAGAGCATCCAGTTCTTAGGCGTGGGGTAGGGCTGGCCCTTCAGCAGGTGCGAAAGGCCGACAATAGCGCGGACGATGACCCAGAGGCCGACTGCGACCAGCATCACCACGCCGATGCCGACCGCGGTCAGCAGCAGCGAGACCGCGCTGAACAGCAGCGCCAGCCAGAAGGTGCGGATCTGGAATTCGTAGTGGCTGGCCAGCCAGTCAGGCGCGTCCTTGCGGCTGATATAGGCCAGGATGGCCGCGATCAGGCTGGTGAAGCCGCCGGTCACGGCGCCGGCGATATGCAGCGCGTAGATCGCGATCGGCAGGGCCTTGTCGTCCTGCAGCGTGGGCGGGACGGCGGTTTCGGGTGTGGGGTCGGTCACGGTTGAGCCTGGGATAACCTTGTCATCCGGATCGTCGCGCCGATCGCGCCGGGATGCAAATGAAGGTGGCGTCATGAAGGCGATGTCACGTTGGGCGGGCTCCTCGAACCTTACAAAAAAGTCATCTCGCAGGATCGATCCGGCACGGAGCGGGGGCCGTAACGCTGATCAGACCGCGCGCCGTCGACCTCTTCAGTTCCCCCAACCCGAAGACTTGATGGAAGGTTTCAAGACATGATGCGTTCGATGCAACGCCGGGCCGCCGTTCTGGCCCTGGCCGCCGCCGCCGTGGCCGGTCCCGCCCTCGCCGACCACCACGGCGCCAAGCCAAACATTGTCGGCGTGGCCGCCGGCAATGCGGACTTCTCGACCCTGGTGACCGCCGTGAAGGCCGCCGACCTGGTTGGCACCCTGTCGGGCGCGGGTCCGTTCACGGTTTTCGCCCCGACCAACGCCGCCTTCGCCAAGCTGCCGCCCGGCACGGTGCAGACGCTGGTGAAGCCTGAGAACAAGGCCACCCTGACCAAGATCCTGACCTGCCACGTCGTGGCCGGCAAGGTGACGGCCGCGACTCTGACCGACGCGATCCAGAAGCACGGCGGCAGCTACACGATCAACACGGTCGGCGGCTGCCAGTTCAAGGCTGCGGTCGTCGGCGGCAAGGTCGTGATCACCGACGAAAAGGGCGGCAAGAGCGCCGTCACCGCCACCGACGTCGCCGCCAGCAACGGCGTCATCCACGTCATCGACAGCGTGCTGATGCCGCGCTGATAGACCCTTTCAGGTCTCCCAGAAGGGGCGCTCCGGCCGCAAGGTCGGGGCGCTCTTCGCATTTTCAGGGCAGAAGATCGGCGGGCGGATCGCGCGGATCGAAGTCCGCCGGACGCGCCAGCCAGGGCAGGGCGGCGAACATCAGGATCAGGACGAAGGCCATCCGCGCGGCCATGTCGACGCCGACGGCCGCCATGCCGGCGGTCAGCGAGAACAGCAGCGTGGCGGCGGCGCCGAGGGCCAAGAGGCCCATGACGAAGGTCAGCGCCGTCCGGGCCTCCAGCCTGGCCAGGCCGAACTTGGCGCGCGGCGACAGGTCCGCGCCCACGGCCGCGATGGCGCGGGCCAGGATCGAAAACGCGGCCAGGCGATCCTCGAACCGTCCCGGACCCACATAGCTCTGCGACGGGATCAGCAGCCGGCGGCGGCCGAACACGACCAGCAGCACCCGCCGCCGGCCGTCCGGCGCCAGCGACAGGCTGTAACGGCTCAGGCCCGACAGCGGAAAGCGGCGCTCGATCCGGCCGCGCGTCTCGATCAGCGTCCCGGCCTCCAGGGTCCAGACCGTTTCGGGCTGGAACGGGGCGAGCCGGGCGCTGAAGGTGATCGCGGTCACGCGCGGACGGCGGTGATCTCGACGCCGGCGGCGGCGGCGTGCGGGGCGAGGGCCAGGGGCTTTTCCACCCGCACCCGGGCGCGGGTGACACGGGGGTCGGCGAAACAGGCCTGGGCCAGGCGCTCGGCGAAGGTCTCGACCAGATCGATATGACCCTCGGCGACGATGGCGCGGGCGGCCTCGCCGATGGTTTCGTAGTTCACGGTGTCGCCCAGGCGCTCGCAGTGGCTGGCGGCCACGTCCAGCTCGACATCGACGACCAGCGGCTGCAGGCGACCATGCTCGTGGTCATAGACGCCGATCTGGGCGTCGACCTTGAGGCCGCGCACGAAGACCTTGGTCACGATGATGCGGGCGATGTCGGCGGCGGGCGCGGGGTCGGCGAGGGGCGAAGCGGCCAAGGCGCGGCCTTTCTTTCAACGAGGTCGAGCCTATTGTTCCAGACAGGCTCTACGGAGCAACAATATCCGGCGTCTTCCAACCCAGGTGCTGGCCGCCGTCCACGGCGATCATCTGTCCCGTGACCGAGGACGCGTCAATCAGATAGCGCAACGCGGCGGCGACCTCTTCGGGGCTGGCGCGCCGCTGCAACAGCACGCCCGCCGCCTCGGCCTCGAACTCGCCCGGCGCCTGATGCACCGAGGGCAGGGTCGGACCCGGCCCGATGGCGTTGACGCGGATGCGCGGCGCCAGGGCCTGGGCCAGGGTCTGGGTGGCCCACCACAGGCCCGCCTTGCTGAGCGTGTAGCTGAAGAACTGCGGATTGGGCCGCCAAACCCGCTGGTCGATCAGGTTGACCACCAGGCCGTGGCGATCCGCCGGCAGGGCCCCCGCCATCGCCTCGGCCAGCACGATCGGCGCGCGCAGATTGGTCTCGAGGTGGCGGTTCCAGGTGGCCCGCGACAGGCCGCCGACGCGGTCGTCCTCGAAGGCCGAGGCGTTGTTGATCAGGAGGGTCAGCGGACCCAGCGGGGCGGCCTGGGCCACGAGGCTGCGCGTCTCGTCCTCGTCCGCCAGGTCGGCGCGGACCAGCAGGGCGCGGCGGCCCAGGTCCTGGACGGCGCGCGCGGTCTCTTCGGCCTCGTCGGCCGAGGCGCGGTAGTGGATGGCGACGTTGTAGCCGGCGCGCGCGGCCTCCAGGGCCAGGACCTGGCCGATCCGGCGTCCCGCGCCGGTGACCAGGGCCGCGCCGCGCGAGGTCATCTTAGTCGATGCGGCCAAACTCGGTCAGGTTCAGGCCCATGATGACGAGCAGGAAGAGAGCGATGACACCGATCGCGATCATGGCGCGGCTCCGGAAAAGAGAAAGTGATCACTCGGGCTTTAGCGGCGCAGTCCGCTATTCGCAAGCTCAGGCGGTTGCGTATTTCTCCCCGGTGTCATCCCGGCCGTAGCGCAAAGCGCGGAGCGCCGGGACCCAGGGGGCACAGAGCGCCGCGCGGGCCGCCCCTGGGTCCCGGACAGCCTCTCCGAGGCTTCCGGGATGACACGGGGTCTGAGGCAGGATTTAAACCACCCCATGCTCTGGCGCCGCCGCATCGAACCGTTCACCCGCCCCCTGGTCTATGCCTGGTTCCGCCTAGCGCGCGGCCTGACGCTGGGGGTGCGGGCGGTGGTCACCGACGAGGCCGGCAAGGTCCTCCTGATCCAGCACACCTACATCAAGGGCTGGTACCTGCCCGGCGGCGGGGTCGAGCGCGGCGAGACGGCCGAGACCGCCGTGATCCGCGAGCTGGCCGAGGAGGCCGGGGTCCGCGCCCTCTCGCGGCCGCGCCTGATTTCGGCCCACAGCAACGAGGTGCTGCACCCCGGCGACCACGTGCTGCTCTACCGGATCGAGGCCTGGGAGCCCTGTCCGTCCGACGCGTTGGGCGAGATCCACGCCGTCGGCTGGTTCGATCCTCACGCCCTGCCCGAAGAGACCACCCGCGCCACCCGCAAGCGCATCGCCGAGGCGCTGCACGGGGACGAGACCGATCCGATGTGGTGAGAGAGCTCCAGCGCCCCCTCCGTCTCGTCGCGTATCCGCGCCGATCCACCTCCCCCGCTGCGCGAGGGAGGATGCCTTTCTTCCTCCCCCGTGGAACGGGGGAGGTGTCGCGGTGCGTAGCATCGTGACGGAGGGGGCGCTTGTTCCCCCTTCCCACCTGAACGCCGATCACATTAAATGGCTGTTTGAAACCGTCCGCCGCGTCTCCCAACTAAGAGCGGACCCACAGGGCAGGAGCGAAGGCATGCGCGAGTACACGAAGTTCTATATCGACGGCGCCTGGGTCGACCCGGCCCAGCCCAAGACGCTGGACGTCATCAATCCGGCCAACGAAGAGGTTTGCGGCGTCATCTCGATGGGCTCGGAAGCCGACGTCGACAAGGCCGTCCGCGCCGCCCGCAAGGCCTTCGCCAGCTTCAGCCAGACCAGCCGCGAAGAGCGCATCGACATCCTCGAGCGCATCGTCGCCGAGTACCAGAAGCGCTTCGAGGACATGGCCAAGGCCATCACCGAGGAGATGGGCGCCCCCGCCTGGCTGGCCCAGCGCGCCCAGGCGGCCATGGGCATCGGCCACGTCCAGACCGCCGCCGCCGTGCTCAAGAACTACAAGTTCGAGGAAGATCGCGGCACGACCCGGATCGTGAAAGAGCCGATCGGCGTCTGCGCCTTCATCACGCCGTGGAACTGGCCGGTGAACCAGATCGCCTGCAAGGTCGCCCCGGCCATCGCCACCGGCTGCACCATGGTGCTGAAGCCCTCGGAAATCGCCCCGTTCAGCGGCTATATCTGGACCGAGATCCTGCACGCCGCCGGCGTTCCGGCCGGGGTGTTCAACCTCGTCAACGGTGACGGCCCCACGGTCGGCGCGGCGATGTCCAGCCATCCCGAAGTCGACATGGTCTCGTTCACCGGCTCGACCCGCGCCGGCATCGAGGTGGCCAAGAACGCCGCCCCGACCGTCAAGCGCGTCCACCAGGAGCTGGGCGGCAAGAGCCCCAACATCATTCTCGACGACGCCGACTTCCAGCGCGCGGTCGGCGGCGGGATCGCCTCGGTGATGATGAACTCGGGCCAGTCGTGCAACGCCCCCACCCGCATGCTGGTGCCGGGTGCGCGCATGGACGAGGTCATCGCCATCGCCAAGGCCGCCGCCGAAGCCCACACGGTCGGCGACCCGAACGGCAACCACAAGATGGGCCCGGTGGTCTCCGAGACCCAGTGGAACAAGATCCAGGGCCTGATCCAGAAAGGCATCGACGAGGGCGCTACCCTGGTCACCGGCGGCGTGGGCCGTCCGGAAGGCCTGGACAAGGGCTACTATGTGAAGCCCACCGTCTTCGCCAACGTCACCAACGACATGACCATCGCCAAGGAAGAGATCTTCGGCCCGGTTGTCTCGATCCTGGGCTACGACACGGTGGATGAAGCCGTCACCGTCGGCAACGACACCGAATACGGCCTGGCGGCCTATGTTTCGGGCGGCGACCAGGACGCGGTCCGCAAGGTGGCCAGCCAGCTGCGCGCCGGCCAGGTCAACCTCAACGGCGCCAGCCCCGACCTGATGGCCCCGTTCGGCGGCTACAAGATGAGCGGCAACGGCCGCGAGTGGGGCGACCACGCGTTCGGCGAGTTCCTGGAGACCAAGGCGATCCTCGGCTACGCGCCGAAGGTGGCGGCGGAGTAGGTTTGCTCTGCTGCTGAGTTAGCTAAACTTGGAGAGGGCGGGGTCGGGAGGCTCCGCCTTTTTTCTGCGTGGCCGACTCTGGTGGAGGTTCGATACTCTCGGTAACCCCGCTACTCTGAGCTCATGGCATGATCGACCTGATTGAGCGTGTTGAGATGATGACAAGGAACATCATCGCAGCCGGAATGCATCATGATCTCTGGAGCGCGCATATTCGCGATACGGCATGGAAGCAGACCGCCGTCTATCGCGAGGAGTTATCCGACCTCTGGTGGGCAAATAGCTTGGCTCACCGCTATACGTTCTATGTACGAGCAGCATCGGCCTATATCGAACATCGAAAAGCCAACAGCATTCCTGCCCTGGTGCGAGAGTGTAGGGATCGCATGTCGCCGGAGCAATTGGTTGAAGTGGATCAACTGCTCGCCGAGGCCATTCCTGTATTCAAGAAAATAGAGGGGCTTAGAAATAACGTTTATGCGCATCTGTCAAAGACAAGAACTGTAAAGGATGTCTACGGCGATGTGGCAATTAATCTAGATGAGGCTGCCAGGTTAATTTCGCTATCTATCGATATCGTGAATATCATTCGAGCCTCTGCCGGACTAGGGCCGGCTGATATCGGCCGTAGCCATATCGATCAGTTCTTCTCCGCTTTGAACGCTATAGATGGCATCAGACAGAGCGGTCCTCTAAGTTTTATTGAATGGCCTCGTAAGGCGGTGTGAGCCTTACATCTCTTGGAGGCAGCAGCGTGCCGGACTGACCAGGTCAGTCAAGGACCGCCCTCCGGGCGGCCGCTCTGCGGCGGCGAAGCCGTCCTTGAGTGACCTGGACAGCCCGGCGATCGTCTCGCCGTGAGATGTAAGGATGGCTCCCTTCCCGAGGCGGGAAGGAGCGTCGCGACTCCCTCTCCCATGGGGAGAGGGCCGGGGAGAGGGGGTAAGCCGCTCGCCGGAGCGCCGGCAGGGCCTCGTAATCCCTCTCCCTCCCATCCCGACTTTCGTCGGGACGGGCCCCGCCCTCTCCCGCCGGGAGAGGGAACGCGACACGAAAACACTGATTCCTCTTGTTGAGTGCGCCCAAGGGTTGAGCTCATGCTCTCGCCATGGACGCCACCGCCACCGCCCGTCGCCTGCGACAATCCCAGACACTGGCCGAGAAGATCCTGTGGGGACTGGTCCGGGCGCACCGGTTGGGCGGGTTCAAGTTCAGGCGGCAGGTTCCCATCGGCGGCTATTTCGCCGACCTTGTCTGTGAATAGGCGCGGCTGATCGTCGAACTGGACGGCGCGGCGCATGAGGGGCGGGAGGATGACGACGCCCGCCGTACCGAGGCTCTGGAGCGGTTCGGCTACGCCGTCTTGCGGTTCCCCAACACGCGGGTGCTGGCCGATCCCGGCGGGACCGCCGACGACATCCTCGCGGCGCTTCGGCGCGCACGGCCGGGGCTTTGAAACCCCTCTCCCGACCGCTTCGCGGCCACCCTCTCCCTCTGGGAGAGGGGACCGGTTTACGGGGATTGGCGGGCGTGAACGCTCCGAATTGGCGACGCCGAAGCCAACGAAATCAACGCCTTCTCACTTTTACGCGCCAACTTATCCCCGGCGCTAAATCCTGCTGCACAATCATAGCCATCCCTGTCGCGGGGGAGGGCGTATGGATCCGGCCCAATACGGCGGCGGGGCTAGGTTGAGCGGGGCCGCGTGGTCTCGAAGCGGTTTCGACCGGGGTCTG